>JACCDX011003893.1_pt1 | contig 58005 bp, 50 predicted proteins | sample 7449681 | NCBI WGS metagenome assembly JACCDX01 (sample SAMN15323450, study PRJNA562643) | freshwater metagenome | isolation source: river surface water | place: USA:Blue River Watershed | collected 2017-08-18
AGTTGCCTGAGATGGAGGTGGTGGCGATAACGGAGCCCGATGCGTTGGTTGAAAGGAGAGATGAGGTGAGGCCGGTGATGGCAAAGGTTGAGGTGGTTGCGTTGGTGAGGGTGGTGTTTCCAGAGAGGGTGGCGTTTGAAAGGGTTGGCGAGGTACCACGCACCACATCTCCGATACCTGTCCATGTAAAGAGCGAAGATGTGGCAACAGATAGTATTCCGTCTGAAAGAGAGAGGCCACTTCCTGTTAAATCAGTGATAAAGTCAGTTCCAATAGCGATATTAGTGACCGCTATATTAGGGAAAGTACTTGTTGCAGTAGTGCTCGTCGCGGTAAATATTGGAGCTGATATAGTTCCATATGCAGTAACTTGATTTCTAAAAAGTGAGTTTCCAGAAACTTCAAAAATCGTACCTGGGGTTGATGTAGCACTACTTCCGATAAGAACTACATCAGTAGCATCGACAGTATAGATAGCTAGATTATCAGTCGTAGTAGCCCAAACACCACTTCCACCACCTCCAAATATATCTAACCCCCATACAGGTAATCCGCCTGAAACTTTAAGGACTTGCCCCGTAGAACCTACGGGGAGACGCGCAAGTGAACCTGAGCTATCTGCGTACAAAATATCTCCCACAGCGTATGAAGTTAATCCTGTACCCCCATACGTTGCGGAAATAGAACTGGTTGCTGTGACCATGCCATTTTGAGTCTCAAGAATCCCATTCAGACTACCTAAGGTTAGCGATCCAGAGAGTGTTGTGTTTCCAGAAACAAAAAGGGTGTTTGTGTTTATGTTTGAGCTATCAAATGATTTTTGATTAGGAAAATCTATGGGGTAAATTGTATCTAAGATAGAAGTTCGAAGATTTTGTAACCGTTCATCAAGCAACGCCTCTGAAACTCCGTTAACAGTAAAAAAATTATTAAAATTTTGAGTAATCGGTTGTGAAATAGTTCCAGTCTTTATTTCAGAATTCTGCTCATGAGGACCCCCTTTTTCAAAAGTAGGCGGAATAATAACTATTTTTGAATCATCAAAAAGACGAGTAAACATATACCCGCTATCTTCAAACAAAGCTTGAATTGTCTCGTAGGTAAATATCGCAGCAATCTCCCCTACCCTAATAAAATCCGCAACGGAAGCAAGCATTGCGTCTCCTTCTGTTAAAAAGAAATCTGCGTGCTTATGTGACAATGTAAGATTTTCTTCTTCGAAGAATTTATTTTGGCTCAAGTCTTGGTGACCTAGAGGATAGTCATTATTCTCTTTATTTATGAAAGCGAATGACGAGAAACTATTCAACTGTGTCGCAAATACGGATGATAACGTCTTTAGTCCATACACAGAATGCTGAGTTGTCAGCACCATCTGCTGCCCAGCACTATCAATGGATGTAAAAGTGTATTGGATAAAAGAAATTGTTGTAGAAACGAATAGTGGTGGAACGTGAGAGGCAAGAGAAATACTTTGGTTACCGACATCATAAAGTGCTTTAAAAAAGACAGGAGGTACATGTGGGGTCTCGCTTGCCCACGCATACACACCCGATTCAAAAAGGTTGAGCATGTTCAAACTAAATGCTTGCCATTCTTCAATGACCGCAACACTAGTTCCCAAGAAAACATGAGGAATACTGAGTAAGTCATCACGAACAGAAATACCGATTGCGATAAATCCATTGTGTAAAAGAGAAAGTAGTTGATGTGCTTGAGAAGAACTGGTGTTTAAAAATGTATGGTATATATCCGTACGCGCTTCTGCACTCGTAATGTTTTCTAGTAAATCTGTAAAAGCTGATTTAAACGAAGCGAACGTGATACTGTGACTATTCGGTGGAACAGGAGACAAGGTTGGGATTAGAAATGCATCATCACGATAAAGTGTAAAATTATAATGAAAAGGAAGAATGATCGCAGGGTCATTTGAATGTATTCCGTAAGAAAATGAGCTTTCGATATTATCGATATTAGATTTTTGGAAAGAAATAATCGATGATCGTATTGCATATACTGAAGGAGGGTTACTGTTTACAATCGAGCTATCAACAAAAGAAAAGATGGCAATCAAAAATATGCTTGTGCTTAAAAGTGCAAAAACATTTCGTTTAAGTATGGCATTTTGCTTAACAGATTTTTTAAACAAGTAAGCTTTTCTAGCGTCATTTAGTGAGGCAGGTTTTTTTGATACAAGGGAGTAAGAGTTTTTTTCAGTAATTACTGAATCATTTATTTTAGCAGTCGGTAGAGCATAATATTTTCTAAGTTCTTCAGCCCTTAACTCTCTTTTCTTTTCTTGTGTATGGATAAATTCTTCAAGTGAAGATGGATCAATGAGCCACATTTTTCCAAAACGAGAAGACTTTATTTTTCCTTGACGAGCAAGACGAGTAACATAATCGGCATGATAGCCATATTTTATTCCGGCCTCTTTTGCAGTTATGTATGGAGTTTTTTTCATCAAAAATGGATGGTCGTCTAAACGAACTATCTATATTTTAAAGCGTTTTATAAAAATACTATAATTTTTTCTGTGGATTACTTTTAAACGCAAATCAAGCAAGATAAAATAAAAAAAAATAAATATAAAAAATATATTTCAATAAAGATGCGGATTGTTATGAAATCTTAATGGTTACTTAATAGTTTTGAAAATGAGAAATTAAATCATTAATTTTTTAGATTTTAATTATATTTTATTATATATTTTCATATATAATTCTATATAATTTAAATATATTTATATCTTGTTTAAACGAGACGAGATATTATTTATATACACCAGAAAAATACTGGATTAAATCACCATCCTCTGAGCCAGAACTAATATAAAACATGTCAAATAAGCCTGAGGCAACAAAGAAAAGTGTGAGGGAAAAAAATACCACAACCAAACATATTGCACGAATAACGGAGGAGAAGTGCTTCAAGCCAGCTCTTTTTGAGAACTTCATTTGTATATGAAAATCACCTTGCTCTCGCGTCAAATCATCTTGAGTGCTTACTATCCTTTTTATACGTATTCTTTCATCATGGCTCCCAATATTAAAAATGGGATTGCCTGTATCTACATACTTCCCAGCTCTTTCATTTGTTTCTTTAACTTCTTGTTGCGTATACCAATTAGGAGTATTTAACGAACGGATGTTACTGGTAGTGAACTGAGAACCTGTATATTCTTGTTTTTTATTGTGAATATCTTCTGTGCTCACATCATCATCTTTCTTATTTGTGGTGTTAGAATCTAAAAATACATCTTCCCATGCAGACTGAAGATCTTTTATTTTTTCATTATCAAAATTCTCTTGTACCGGTGTGCTTTTTCTTTCTTCCAGGAGATTAACTGAGACTCGGGGAGTAATAGTTGGGATTGGTTTGAGTTCCTCGTATATGTACCTTGAAGAAACAGTTTTTTCCTCAGAGACATTTTCATGTGAAGTATTTTTATTTTCTTCCTCTGTTTCAATAGGTGTACCGACTTCAAGAGATGGTTCCGTCTGATTTCCGAATCTATGGTTTTTAACTGCCTCTTCTTCTACATACCAAGATCGCCCAACAAGCCGGGCCTGCACCCTCCCTTCTCGAGCAAGCTGACCCACATAGTCTTTTGCATACCCTGTCATTTCTGAAGCTTTTTTAGTTGAGATAAATCTTTTCCCATCAAACACAATTTCATCCATATACTTTGTATTCTAAACCTATGTTGTCTCGGATAAAAGAGTTTATGTGGATATGTGTCTAACAACTACTCAAACTGAGATACTTTCTTTGATCATTTTTGCAACAAGTTGAGGATTTGCTCTCCCGTTTGTTTTCTTGATTACCATCCCTATTAACCGTTGAACGGCTGATTCTTTACCAGAGCGTATCATTTCTACAGTCTCTTGATCTTCTTTCAGCACCTCCTCCACAAAGGACACGAGCATTCCTGGATCGTTTATTTGCCTGACTTGAAGAATATCAACCACGCTTCTTACAGAACCTCCTTTTTCTTTCATGTATAAAAGTGTGTCTTTTGCACCTCGAGAAGACACTTCTTCGTTTGTAATCATCCGTATTAATTCTGCGAATTCTACGCTTGTTATTTCACCAGGTACTCCTTTTAGATCTGAAATGAGATAGTTAGCCCCAAGGATGACGAGTTCTTTTTTATTTTCTACTTGTAATAAAAAATCATCAAAAAATAAACGCGTGTTTTTTTCAGCTAAGAAAAATTCAATGTAGCCTGGATTAATACCCAATGAAGCGTAGCGAGTGCGAATTGATTCTGGAAGTTCTGGTAATGCGTTGGTTAGATTTTCACCTGAAAAATCGGGTATTGATGAAACATAAAAGGAGACAAGGTCAGGGTCAGAAAAATAACGATAATCAGCACTTCCCTCTTTAAATCGTTGATGAAATGTTTCTTCTTTCTGCTCATTCCATCCGCGCGTTTCTTGAGATATTTTTCCACCTTCCTCTAGTACCCGTATCTGTCGATCAATTTCATACGCAATAGCAAGCTCAACCGAACGAAAAGAGTTTAGATTTTTTACTTCGACTTTTGTACCGAACTGTTCGTTAGGAGATACGGAAATATTGGCTTCAATCCTCATTTCTCCTTTCTCAAGATTTGCATCTGAGACTTCTAGTGTTCTTAAAAGCAACTGTAATTCTCGAGCAAATGTTCCTGCTTCACGAGGAGTATGAATTACTGGTTCGGTAACTAATTCCATAAGAGGAACTCCTGAACGATTGAAATCAAGAAGCGAATAATTTCCTTGGTGTGAAGAGCGAGCGGTGTCTTCTTCAAGATGAACTCGAGTGATAGAAACTCCTGCCAAATTTCCACCTAAAACAAGCGGAGAGGCATACTGGCTAATTTGGTATCCTTTTGGAATATCCGGATAGAAATAGCTTTTTCTATCAAACTCTGTATAGTCAGCCAATGTTCCGTTTATTGCAGATCCAACAGTCAGCACTTTCTTAATTGCTTCTTTATTCAGCGTGGGAAGTGCGCCAGGGTACGCAAGACAAACAGGACAGATATGCGTATTTGCAACCTCTTCATGGGGAGCGTTTTTACAAGAGCAAAACATTTTTGCTCTTGTCTTAAGTTCAACATGTATTTCAAGTCCTATGGTCGGAGTATACATACTTGTATAAGTATAGGGGTAAAATACCTTACGCGCTATGATGTTGTGAAAGCTACGCTTCTTTCTTTAGAATTATTGCCAAGGCATCAGAAACTTCTTTTATTAAGACATCATCAAGCACAGAGAGTCGGAGAACCTTCTTTCCTGTATATGTCTCAAGTTCTTGTTTTTTTTCTTGCCACTCATTATCCGGCACTGTATCAGTTTTTGAAAGAATAACTACTTCATTCTTTTTTAGGAGATTTTCATTAAATTCACCGAGTTCATACCTCACTGTTTTATAAGTATCTACTACATTTTCTTGTTCTACCGAGACGAGATGTATTATATTTTCTGTTCTTTCTATATGCTTAAGAAATCGAAACCCGAGCCCCTTTCCTTTTGAGGCACCCTCAATTAAACCTGGAATGTCTGCAAGAATGAAGCCGTAAAATTCCCCAAGATGAGGCTCTAGTGTAGTAAAAGCGTAGGAACCGACGCGAGAACGCGCATTTGTAAGAGTATTGATAAGTGATGATTTTCCAGCATTAGGTAAACCAATAATCCCTGCATCCGCAATAAGTTTTAGAGATAGGCTTAGGGTAAAAGATTCTCCTTTTTTCCCTTTTGTGGATTGAAATGGATTTTGATTAGTTGATCCTTTAAAATACGCATTCCCGAGTCCTCCAGCACCCCCTTTTGCAACAACCACCTCTTGTCCTTCTTGTACTATTTCAAAAGATTCTCCATTTTCTTCTTTCGTAACCACGGTACCAATCGGAACCTGTATGCGAATTGAGTTTCCACCTTTCCCATCTTTGTTATTGCTCTCTCCATATCCACCCGCTTCTGCTTTAAAGTCTTTGGTAAATCGATATGTTGCAAGTACCGCAAGATCACGCACGCCAACAAGAACCACGTCACCTCCTCGTCCTCCATTTCCTCCTGCCGGACCCCCTTTCTCTTTTCCTTTAATATGCAACCAACGAACGACTCCGTCTCCTCCCTTACCTCCTGATACACGAACCTGTATTGAATCGACGAGTGCCATGTAATTATTTTTCTAGTGACCAACCCTCTTTTAGGAGGGTTTCCGCTTTTTTAAATTTAATTGTTTGAACTTCTTCTCCTTTACGAACGGTAACCATATCGTTTCTACCAAAACTATGTTCATTTTTTATTGGTTCACGATTTTCTGATTGCGACCCAGCGTCAGATGCTCTCAGCACCGCACTTCTTGTGCGCTCCCCTTCTTTTTTCAAAGCTCCTTCGTCAACAATCCGTAAATGAGAAAGTGCATGTATGAGGGCTTCATGAAAACGCACTTCAAGTTCACGAAACCGCGTGAGACCTTCTCGCTGATACTCAATCAAAGGATCTCGCTGTCCGTGCGCTCGAAGCGCAACCACCCTTCTTAAATCAGTCATGGTGTCTATATGTTCGAGCCAGTGAGCATCAAGTACCTGAAGAAAGAATCTTCGCATGATAGGTAGAAAGCGCTCTTCTCCAAATTCTTCTTTTTTCCTCTGGAGAAGAGTTTGCGCGCTTTCTTCTTTAAAATGTTCATTGATGAGTGCAGAAAAATCTTGATTGGAGGAAAGAAGTGCTATGTTGCGTTTTGCGTAGATTGCAATGCGCTGAGTGTTTAACACCGCATCATACGCAAGTACCTGTTTCCGCGCATCAAAATGTGCACCCTCTACCCTCTTTTGCGCGTTCTCAAGAGTATTAGTGAGCATTTTGTCCGTGAGCGGCATATCTTCTGGGAATTTAAAAGATCCCATGACACGCTTTACGAAATCCCCTGCAAACACACGCATCAAATCATCTTCGAGGGATACAAAAAATTGGGTTTCTCCTGGATCTCCTTGACGACCTGCACGCCCGCGAAGCTGATTATCAATACGTCGTGCTTCATGACGCTCGGTACCGATGACCGCAAGACCGCCAAGTGCAACCACAGCGTCGTACTCTTCTTTTTGAAATGGTGCTCCACCAAGCTTGATGTCTACGCCACGTCCGGCAAGGTTTGTTGCGACAGTCACTCGCCCGCGCTTTCCCGCTTGTGCAATCAGCTCTCCTTCTCTTTCGTGATTTTTAGCGTTTAACACTTCGTGCGGAACTTGAGCTTCATTAAGCGCACGACTCACCACTTCGTTATTTTCAATAGATACGGTTCCAATAAGAACAGGCTGACCTTTTTCATGCAATTCCTTCACGCGCCTTGCAAGAGCAATATACTTTCCTTTATTTGTTTGAAAAATGAGATCTTCTTTATCAACTCGTCGCACTTCTTTATTCGTTGGAATGCTCACCACCTCAAGCTCGTAGACACTGTAAAACTCTTCAGAAGAAGAGAGTGCGGTTCCAGTCATTCCAGAGAGAGATTCGTACAGACGAAACAGATTTTGAAACGTGACACTCGCATACGTTCTGTTTTCTCGCTGAATCGCTACTCCCTCTTTTGCTTCTACTGCTTGGTGAATCCCGTCTGACCATCTTCGTCCTGCTTGCATTCTTCCCGTAAACTCATCAATAATTACTATCTGTCCGTTTTGAATCACGTACTCTTTATCTTTTCTATAGAGCGCTTTTGCTTTTACCGCAGTTTCAAGATGAAATGCGAGCTTCATTCCTCCTTCGGTATAGAGATTCTCTACATTGAGCGCTTTTTCAGCTTTTTTAATTGCATTATCGGTGAGTTGAATTTGGCGATGTTTCTCATCAACAATATAATCTTCACCCTCACTAAATGAAGACACTAGTTTCGCAAAGCGCGTATACGCAGGTCCCGCGTCTTCAGCCGGTCCTGAAATGATGAGCGGGGTGCGCGCCTCATCAATTAAAATAGAATCAATCTCGTCAACAATTGCAAAGTGCTGACCGCGTAAAGAAATTTGTGATGGTTCGTATGCGGTGTTATCGCGCAAATAATCAAACCCGAGTTCATTGTTGGTTGCATATGTAATTGAAGCTGCGTAGGCTTCTCTTTTTGTTGCAGGACGAAGGTAGTCATAAAACACACGGAACGATCCGCTTTCATCTCTTGCAGAATCTTCTTCAGGCGCGGTATGTGCTGCGTCATATATATATGCTCCCGAAGAAGTAACGACACCTACTGAAAGTCCGAGGTACGCGTAAACTTGCCCCATCCACGCCCCATCTCGCCTCGCGAGATAATCATTCACCGTCACCACATGCACACCTTTCCCTGAAAGAGCGCGAAGAGTAGCAGCAAGTGTTGCCACGAGTGTTTTTCCTTCTCCGGTGCGCATCTCCGCAATCTTTCCCTGCGCGAGTGCAAGTCCTCCAATAAGCTGCACGTCATAATGTCTTTCATTAAGTGTGCGCTTCGCAGCTTCGCGTACGAGCGCAAAAACCTCTCCAACATCTTCAGGCGTAGCAGGGTTTCCCCCTGTTCTCTCTTTAAGAGCATTGAGTCTTTGCTGAAGCTCTTCTTGACTTGCTTGTTGTAAAGAAGGCTCAACAGCAAGCGCCGCTTCAAGAACAGGTTCAGCATTTTTAACAAATTGTGCGGATTGCCCCTTTGAAAAAAGGCCCGAAAGAAATCCCTTCATAAGGCTTTATGATAGCATTTTTTCGAAAAAACGGCATACTTTGAGCACTATGATATATCATAGTGCTCAAATTGGTGAGAATCTAATTTTCTATACCTACTCTATATTTTTGCTTTTTCAATTCGTGAGGTGTAGATATGGTAGACGATAATGCCAAGCGTGGCGAGACTATAAAAAATACCGAGGGTGTATGCAAGTGTCGTGGTGAATGGAATGAGGTAGATAGATAGTATGGATATACCCCAGAAAACGAGTGTGGCAGGAAGGAAGAATTTGAAATCAATAGAACGCAAGAAGAGCATAAAGAAAGTAACCCCAAGAGAAAAGAGGGAAAGGATCAAAGAGATACTGCCTTCGGAAAAAGATGAAACTACAAACCAAATGAGGGAAGAAATAAAAAGTACTGGATGAATAAGTTGTCGCCACCACACGGTGCGAACCGCTCTCTGTACTTCTCCAAGAAATACAGTATTGATGTATGAACGAATAATGAGCGCAAGGCTGGTTATGAGGAAGAAAAATCCGAGCCCATGCGCAACCCCGCCCGCACTCACGTTAAAGAACGCAAATGTTTGACCACTTGTATTAAGCGGGTCCATCCAAACTAACAAAATTGTTAGCGGGATAAACCACAGGGCAAACTTGAACCAAGAAATAAACGCTGTCCTGTTTATAAATATGAGAGCGATTACTATTGGAAGAGCGAAGACGGTAAAACGATACATTGGAAACCCTAAGCTTTCTTGACTCTTATCAAGACATCCGATATAACCACCCCATTCATATTTTCTTTCACAAATACCAAAATCAACTGGATTAGAAAGAATATATCCGACCACCAGGAAAATTATTACTAGAAAAAATGGAATAAATTTTAGAATAAATTTCATACTCCAACAATAAAAGTATACACCGCTTTAAATAGACTCATAAGCCATTTAATCGCAGAAGTAAACGCGTCATAAACTGATGCGGTAAGGTTTTGCGGTACTGGTCTATTATTTTCGATTTTATTTTCTGAAGGTGGCACAATATCAGGCAATTGTTCGTCACTTGTGTTTTGTATCTCTACATTTTCTTCTATTTCTTGTATGGGTAATTCTTCTTGTGTCTCTGGAATAGTTTGTACTTGTTGATTTTGAATTGGTAATTCTATTACTATATTAGTTTCATCATTTGTATTCTGAATTCTATTTCTCGTACCCCCTCCCCCGTCACTTTGTAATTCTATAATTTCTTCAGGCTGGGTTATAGGCTCATTTTCAATAGGCTGTTCTTCTATTACTACTTCTTCGTGAATGACAAATACCCCTTCTTGCACTTGGTATGAAATATCTTTCTCATTATCTCCATTCGTATCAAGCGAAAGAGATACGATTTTTTGTTCCGTATTATTTTCTTCAGTGGTTATAGTGAGTATCCCCGTTTCCGGTAGAGGAATGTTTGCTATTGTAGTGCGTTTTTTAGTTTTACCGTTTTGTACTTTCTCAATTTCAATAAACACCTCCTCTTCTGTTTCTGGGTGTTTGATGGTGAAGGTGTATATTCCTGTATCAGGAACAATTAAATATTTCATTCCTCCCAATTCTCCATACTGCGCACCCTCTATCTCATTTCCTTCAGATACTGAAAATGTTTCTCCGTCGACTGAGGTTGCGATAAGAGGTGCAGAAGAGTGGAGGTGAAAACGGAGAGTGTTCACAATATCTTCAGTATTTGGAGATGGCTGTTGAGTTAATAGAAAAGTACTATTATATTTTTCTTCTGCAAGAATTGAATATATAAATTCTTGTACATATGTAATCTCAAGAAAATCTTTATGGTCTCGTTTAATTTTGTTAGATTCATAAAATTTATCAAAGTTAAACCACCATCTCTGTACCTGCTCACTTTCAGGCATTAAAAGTGCGCTTGGAATCGGCACTACTGTGTCCCCATCATCAACAAACATCGGTCTATATAAAGGTCTAAACTTAAGGTGTGCTTTTGCGTTTGGAGATTCAATAAATTCAACTCCTGAAACAGTTTCAAGTCCCCACCCTGCAATTTGATATACTTTCACTCCCTCTGGAGGAGTCCAGAAATCAAGTGAGTCGTGTGTGTGCTTAGCATAATCAAGTAGAGTTGGGTTTAAGATATTTGCATCATTCACTGCGTTTTGTTTTGGTTTTTCTCTTCCTCTCTCTTCTGCTAAAAGATATGCGCGCATTTCATTCCAAGTATCTATATTCTCTCCGTATGCTGAAAACTCTAGGCCATACGCGTTCAGTCCTGTGAATTTTCCGACGGGATGATCTGTATCTTCCTGTATCGCGTCAAAGTATGCCTGTGAGGGTAGAAGATGGTATGCCATGGGCGCGTTTTCAGCGAGCGCTCGCGCGGTTCCTCTCCCCGTAATGAGGGAACAGAAATCAAACAAAATACCCGAGCCCGCACAAGTATCTTTTGGCAGTGCTTCACCATGCCCAAACAGAAGTGCCGCGAATGCTTGCGGAGCTCCTGCTTGAGGTGCTCCAACCAGGATAATATCGTCTATGATTCTCGATGCCTCTTCTTCTCCGAGTGCTTGCACAATCTTTTTTGCGAGTAGTCCTCCATTTGAATGTCCAATGAGAGTTACCTTACCGGTATAAGATTCGTTTGCGAGCCGTTTAATTTCTTTGATGAGGTACGCATCGTCTCTATAAAAGTACCAAGGGTGCATGGGTGGGGTGATACTAAAGTCAATGAGGTTGTTATTCTCTATTCCCTTTTCAACAAGATCATCAAGAGAAAGGCGCCAATCGTAAGCAAGGGGTTTAAATTCTTTTATTTTCTTCTCTGTTTCAAGAGTCTCCATTTCTGAAAGAAAGGTGGTATATAGGTTGATGATAGATCCATGTTTTTCAAACACACCCTCATCTTTTACATACACCGTCTGATTGCTTAGACCAGTGCCAGAGAGAAATAAATCTTTAACATCTCCTTCGTTTATGGGTGGCCATAACTCATTTTCATCATCACAGCTAAAAAGAAGGAAGTCACAGCCACTATCTTCTTTGTATAACCTGCTTCCTTTAATTCCCGGAAGAAACGCAACGCTTGAGAAGCGTGGAGTCTCGTTTATGTCAACGACTTCAAACTCAATAATTCCATACAGAATGGGATTAAGTATTCCAGACGGACGAGTATATCCCTGCTTCTGAATACCATCAACTAAGAAGTTGATAAATTTGAGATAGTTAATTGATGGTACTTGTGTACACTCGGACTCACCAGGACAAAGATCGTCATGTCTTAATCCAGGAGGAGCGTGACCTGGATAGTAGCTTGGAAAGAAAACAATAAAGTACTTTCCTGGTTCTGTGAAGTAGTGTTCGTTTCTGGTTAACGCCTTTGTACCGTACCATCCCTCTTGATTAGTAAGATGTGTTGAATTGCCCGGCACTCCTTTGTATACATGAAAACCAGTTATTCCTCCCTGTATCACCGCTTCTCTATCGAGGGGGATACCTTCATAGGGTGCAAATGCTTCTTCAGCGCGTGAAAAAGACGCGGCTACATCAAGACGAACGGGCCCGTCAAAAGGCACAGGCACAGGAGTAGAAGAGTCGATTTCAACTCCATTTATTTTTAGAGAAAGTGATAAAAATTTTGACTGTTCTTGTATATCTTCATACATTCCATAAAACGGATTGGCTGGCTCTTCAGCGTGTACAGTTAATACGGAAACACTAAAGATGGTAAAAAATGCGAGCACGATGAATGTATAAAATTTCATCGAATTGCTATGCGTTAATCGTAGCATAAAAAAACAAAACCCCGCGTGTAGCGGGGTTTTGTTTTTTGTTGCTTAGCGCTTTTTAGCGACTTTCTTTTTTGCAACTTTCTTTGCTGGTTTTTTTGCAACTTTCTTAACTGTTTTCTTTACAGTTTTTTTTGCTGCTGCTTTCTTTTTTACAGGCATGGTAGTTTGAAAAAATTTTAATGTTAGTATCGTCGACCCGTAAAAATTATTTTTTAAATATTTTTTACGCGCTCTAAAATTATTATTGCGCAACTAAAAAATTTTTGTGAAGAAAAAAATATTTTTTGTGGATAACTTTTTTCTTGATGAAAAATATTTTTAATTTTTTGTGAGAGAAAATTTATTTATTTATCTGTGCACGCATTTCACTCACCCAAAGAGACACTTCTGAAACACGCGAAGCAAGTTCTGGGTGTTCTTGTATAAATAAAAATAATCCTTCGGTATCATCTGCAAAGAAGTATGACGCAATCGCAAGATTTTGTGCGTCAGGAAATGCTGGATAGAGAGTGAATGCTTTTATCCATGCACTGCGCATTCCTTCTATATCATTGAGCTGTAAAGAGGTTACACCGTATTGAATAAGGAACGATTGTTTGTTTGGAGAAAGTAAAAGCGCTTGACGTATTGCTTCACGTGCCGGTTCAATATTTCCTGTTGCGATTAAAAGCTCAGACAAGAAAGCATAGAGGCGAGCATCTCTTGGCGCACGCTCAATTTCTTTTTGCATTTCTTCCGTTGCAAGATTAAAAAATTCAATCTTTGTTTCCATCGGCACATTCGGATCGCGCACCACGTTAAACGCTGAAACTGCACCGGGGGAAGAGAGGATAAGCTGCTCTCTAATTTCTTGGGTTGCAAACGGAGAGAGCGCAAGTGCTTGTTTGTAGAGAGCGAGGTTAGTTGAAAGTTCTTCCGCGGTCGTTGGTTGAATTGCTTTAATCAAGAGTGATGCGGCATGAATATTATTTCCATTCACTACCCAAACAGTTCCCAAAAGTGCGATTATGGTGAGCGGTAATACAACCGCATTTTTAATGATTGGTTCTTTGACTTCTTTTTTTGTTTTTATCAAGTCATGTGTTTGTGTGTGAAATGCGAGGTATGATGCAAGCGCAATAAGCGCTACGTATGAAAAGAGATGATCAAATACAAAGAATGCTTGAAATGCGTATGCACTTAACACGCTGAGTAAAAATACTTTTTCAGAGACACTTCGTTCGCGTAATCTCCAAATCGAAACATAAAGAATGCAGAGAAATGCAATGAATATAAGAAATGCGGGCGCTCCTCCTGAAATAAGCCAATCAAGGTAGGTGTTGTGCGCACGGTCAAACCATGGCTCTTGCGCATAAAGAGATGGATTGTAATAGAAATTGAATACATAGTTAAATCCTTCCTGACCCCATCCCGTTATGGGTCGTTCCAAAAATCCTTGGTATGCCATTTCCCATATCGTGAATCGTGTTTGTAATTCTTCAGCGCGAAAAACTGAAGCTAGACGTCCGAGCGTTGGTTCCTGTGATACAAGTGCAGTATCTTTTAAAAGAAACAATCCTCCCCAAAATATCGCGACACATGCAAGGATAGATGCACCAATGATTCGCGCCTTACGCGCAAAAGGCGCGTGACGACTGAAATAAAGAAGCGAAAGGGCGCCCACTCCAGCTCCCACAAACAATCCAAGTATTGCTCCGCGTGATGCGGTATAGAAGAGCACTATGCCCGCAAGAAATACAAAAAGTGCAAGAAAGAATCTTGCGGTAGTATCTTTTGCGCGAACGAAGAAAAATGTTGCGAGCAAGATCGCGAACGCAATATAGTTTGCAAGGTAAATGGCATTTCCAAATGTAGAATCAACACGCACTCCTCCCTGTCGTATTTCAAACAATCCTCCCTGCGCACCGCACGCATGTCCAACACAGATAATCTGCATAAGCCCATAAAAAACAACGCATGATGCAACTGAAAGAAATGTAATCCCCCACCACTTCCAAAGTTTTTGCGTAAACACACTCGTTGCGACAATCAAAAACATGAGAAGATGAATAAGGGTCACCCACCCGTCCATGCGTTCAAAGTTGCTCCAAAATGCTTTATGCGGATTGAGCGCAAATATATTTGCAATAAACATCCATGCGACAAATCCTGTAAAGACAACGAGTATCCATGAAAACTTTGGTCTATACCGTGCGTCAAAAAGCATGAGTGCAATCCACGCAAAAAACGCAATCTCAACTAACATACGAAATCCAAACCCCTTTCCTGTTATAAATGGAAAAAATAAATCGTTCGCTATAACGAGCGCAAGCGCTGGAACAAGAAAGAGCGGAACAACACTCGCATACCAGAGCACCTTATTCATAGAAGAAACTATAGCACAGCTTCTACTCCTCCTTCTTTGAGCAGCGGAAGTGCTTTGTTGAAATACGCATCAAAGCGCAGATAGTTTCTATATACTTCTCTCGCATGTTTTTGCATCTCAATATACTCATCAGGAGAAAGCTTGTCCCAAAGCTCCATAACATAGTCTCCTATTCGATTAATATCAGTGTGTGGTACACGAACAATAAATTTGGAATAGTCTATCTGCTTTTCAAACGGAAGAATCATGTCGGTATCAATAAGAATTGGAATTCGACCAAGCGAAAGTGTCTCATAAAATCTAGAAGAATAATTCGCATCACCTTTAGGGCAAAGAACAAAATCCGTATTTTGAATTGAATTAATGTATTCGTCTCTTATTTGTTTTGCGTTTGCGTTAATAGTATTTATATTTCCAGAAAAAAAATCTCTTACAATAAAGTTGGTGTGTATGCGTGAATCGTTTTCCAGAACATAGATTGATTTCTTTCTAAATGCAATACCTCGTTTATATACAGAACGTCCCGTTATATCGAGGCATAGGTGTAGAAACTGTGCCTTTACTTGTGAAAGATGGTTTGGATAGCCAGCATATCCACAGAAACTCACCGCGGGCTTCTCCCCTTTCTTTCTCCAGGTCAATCCGTGTGTATCTCCCAAATCCTCAGTAAATGGAGCGAAAACGATTTCATTTATTTTTCGTGCACTCTTGTACTCGCTTGCAGTGAATACAAGAGTATTTGGAACATTTATATGTATGCGATGTGCGTAGTCACCTGTTAAAAATAACAATATTTGTTTATTATATTCTTTTGCCATTTTTAAGATATGTAATACAAATTGTCTCTCTTGGTACTCAAAAACCTTGAAAGATTCAGGGATAACTATAAAATCGGCATCCTTTGGCGACTCTACTAATTCATACGAAGTTATAGAAAAATCATGGGGCATGTCTTTAAAAAGAGTTCTTACAGAGCTATTGTTTTGTGCAGTATCAAACAGACGAAACTTTCTATGCCCCTTACCGCGTAATATAAGATACAACCGTACCTTACTCATAAATTTTCACGAGAAAATATCATATTGAATAAATGAGTGCTCTTTCCTTTTTCGCGAGGATATTTCTCTACGAGCCTTAGTCCTGTAGATTCAATATATTCTACAAGTGCTTTAGCATTAGGCTCCTTAAAATCAATCTCAATAAGAAGACTACGAAGAGAGGGTGACAAAAGAGTGCGACGGCCACCCTGAACCACATCCCACTCACCTCCGTCTACATCAATCTTCATGAGTGTTGGTGCAGGTGCTCCATATTTCTCAATAAAATCATCAAGAGATTGCGTCTGAATAGTAAGGCTATTTGAAGTTGGCAAGCTTTCTCGAATAAGAGCATGTTTTGCACCTCCTGATTCAAGAGTAGAAAAATGCATTGTGGTAAAACCATTTTTATCAGAAAGCGCGACCTGAATTGGTATTATTTTTTCTTGAAAAGAATTCTTTATAATATTCTTAGAGAGTGTTGCAAAATTAGCGAAGCCAGGTTCAAAGGATAATATTTTTCCTGATTTTAGTAGATGGGCTCCAATAAGAGAATACGCTCCGACATTTGCACCTACATCATAAAACACATCTTCAGCTCTTAGAGTATTTGTTAACCACGAAACCGTCTCTGGTTCTTTCTTACATGAAAACGTTCTTTGAATATCTGCTTCTGAGTCTAGTATTAAAAATATATTTCCACCACTCCAATCAAGACGAGCACATTGTTGTCCTAAGAAACGATGTAATTTTACTAAAAAATTATTGAGCATGAAAGCTCTATTTATTCTAACTTCTCCAAGATAGAGCGTTAAGAGGGAGCATGGTGTCAGCAGGAATATCAGTTTCTGCAATTTTCCCAACTAATGAATCCATGTGTTTAGGGTGAATTCCATTTCCAGGTATTTTTGTGAGTAAATCTTCTGCGCGAATGCGCTCTCCTTTTTTGATGTGTCGTGCTGCTACAATACTTTTGAAAAGTTTATTTCGAACTGGAAGCTCTCCTTCATGAATTCTCTTTTCTGCAGAACCAAGACATGTTTCAATACGACGGATTGAATCGACCATTTCTCTAAACATTGGCGGATCAATAGACATGTGATGGTCTGACCCTTTCATCGTTTTGTCGAGAGTAAAATGTCGTTCAACCGTAGTTGCTCCCATGCCTACTGACACAATTGTTGGAAGAATGTCAGGTTCATGCCCTGAGTATCCAATAGGAAGCGGTGCGTATCTTGTTTTAAGCGTCTCTACCATGTGCAAATCAATATGCTCGTCTGGAGTTGGGTACATGGAAGTACAATGATTTACAATAAGATTTTTATTGTGTTTCAGTATAGTTTTAATTGCCTTATCCATTTCTTCCAAACTTGAACCACCAGTAGAAAGAAGGATGGGTTTATTTTTCTTTGCAATATGAATCAAAAGTGGGTGGTTCGTCACATCAAACGAAGCAATCTTAAATGCCTGCACTCCAATACCTTCAAGGGCGTCTGCACTTGCAATATCGTGTGGTGTTGCAAAAAATATCATATCCAGACTTTCTGTATACTCTTTCAGTTTCTTGTAGTCTTCTATGCTCAACTCTTGGTTACGACGATGTTCGCCATAAGTTTTGCCAAATGAACGTTCGTTTTCATATGGCATCTCTTTCATTTCTTTTGACAAAAGCGCATCCACATCTCTTTTTTGAAATTTAACTGCATCAGCACCAGATTCAGCAGCTGCCCTAATAGTACGTATAGCAAGATCGAAGTCGCCGTTATGGTTATTACCTATTTCAGCAATAATAAAAACTGGATGTTTATATCCTACCGATTTTGATTCTATTTTTATACAATCAGGTAAAACCCCAAAAAAATTCTCTAGATTTTTTTGTTTAAATGAAAACATATTATTATCCTACACTATAGCATATAAAACCAAAAATAATACATCTTGGTTACATTATTCCTGTTATACTCCAAAAACCTCTTTATAAGGCCGTCTTGGGAAGCCGTACTCCACATCTTCAATCGTGGTTGTGGGGAGTCCTTGGTCAGGAGTCTCTCCGTACTTTTCTTCTACGCGAACACGATCATTAAATACCGGATTAGAGACTTCAATTATTATTGAGTCCTCAAGCGCGGTTTCTCGATGAACAGTTCCTGGTTCTATGTGAATTGACATGCCTGGAAGCCATTCCATCGTCGCCAACTTCCCATCTCCTGTATCATATTCAATAAGTACCTTGCCAGATAAAAGATATTGGGATTCATTTTTTATTTGATGAAACTGAAGTCCACCTCGGGTTCCCTTCTTCATTTTCAGAAGTTTACCCGTGTAATCGTTTGTATGTATCAAGAGTATTTCTTCTCCCCATACTCGCTCCCATGTTTCTACAGGTAAAAAATTAATCATAAAACAATCCTACGCTGATAAAAAGACTTGTCAATTTATGAAACTGTAAATTCTATCTCTTTTCTTCCACGCGCATCTACTACCATTTCACAAAATTCACGTACAGCTCCCATTCCTCCGTCTTTTGAAAGAACAATGTCTGCGATTTCACGTATAAGCCGCATGCCATTTTTTGGTGTTATAGATAAGCCTGCAAGTTGCATCCCCTCCCAATCAGATCGATCATCTCCAACATACGCGCAATCTTCCCAGGTAAGTCCGTGTTTTGATAGCCAACCCTCTATACCCTCTGTTTTTACGCCTTTTTTCTCAAGAAAATTTGAAAGCACATCAATTTTCTCCCACCTACCTTCTTTAACTGATGGTAGGTTATTTAATTTTTCTACAATACTTAAAAGTGGCTCTCCTTCAACTGTTGCAAAGAGAACCTTAATACCCATAGAGCGAATAAAAGCAATTCCCTGACTGTCATGATGATGGCGAGGCTTAATTATGACAGATTCTCCTGTTGGTAAAACTCCTCTAAATTCCTGTCCAGTGAAAAATACACCATCTCCGTCAAGTATAAGACCTTTAAAAGAACGCAAGTATTCTTGTATTTCTAATTCAGTTTTCGCAGTTCTCATATTTTTAGACTAGTTAAGCTTAGAAAGGTGGGTACCATTCAAGTATAACACGCTTGTGATTATATCCTTCTCTTCGGTCTGAAGACTACTTGGAGTGTTTAATATGTTAGTGCTTATACCCGTCAAGAAAGAGTCAATCATAGCTTCTCCATCTTTCGCTATACACCATGATTCCACCTCACTTCACGAGCTTACAAATAACGGACAAAATCGTGTTTACTTGCATTTTTGCTTATCTGCGTATATACCCATCACTCTCTCTTTAATTTAATACACAAAAATCGGTATTTTGTTCTCTGTTCCCCAGCCCCTATTTCTCCTATCCCCAGGATGCTTCTTTATTCTCATGCTTCCAATGTACGACTCATCGAGCTCCACCTCTCCGGATAAGGTGGATGAGTTTCGTTCTAGGTAAGTGAGGGTCTTTTCACGGAATAATCGATACTATGAGTTGATTATGTTGTCGTTTAGTATGAGTAGTCGGGAAGTTTGCGTTGCGCTTAGGTCGTCTGCAAAACAGGCTAATAGTCTCCCTCTTATACGGATGGAAAACGAGACCTCAGCTTCAACAGATTTGCTAGATTAGCAGAGGGAGTTAGCTAGTCTAGAGCTCTTTTCTTTAACAAAACTTCTGCAATAAGAAAATCAATTTCCGTATCAATATCAACTGCTTCATTCTTCGGAATTTCATGAAAACGAACTTTATCACCCGCCATGAGTTTTTCTTCAACTAACGTGTTCCAGCGAAGAGCTATCACGTCAACATGTTGAAAAGCTTTTGGAAGACTTTGTCTCGGCATATTGTGAGCATCCTGAAACCCAGTATGTTTCTCAGAAAAAAATGGATAAAGGTACTCTCCGTTAGTCCGCCATAATTTAAATGGATGCTTAGCAGCACTCACTACCGTTCGAGAAGAATCAGCAGATGGATCTTTCAGTAAAAGTTCGATGCAAGAATCTATATGCTCGGTAGTACAAAGTGGTGATGTGGGGGGGAGGCGCACAATAATATCTGCTTGCCACCCTTCATTTTCTCTGAGCCATACCGCGGCATGATTAAGATAGTCCCAGTCAGGCACACTGTCTCCAGACAACTCTTCGGGACGCATAAAGGGAGTTTCAATACCGTACGCTCGCGCCATCTGGGCATATACTTCTGAATCTGTAGACATGATGAGGCGTGTCACATGCTTTGAGCCTTTTGCTGCTTCTGCAATCCATGAAAACAGCGGTTTCCCCAGAAGTGGTTTGATGTTCTTGTCAGGTATTGATTTTGAGCCTGCTCGCGCGCCAATTACGCCTAATATTTTTGGTTCGTTGTCCATAATATTTATAATAACGCAGATAAAACGGCCTGACCCATCCGCTCACCACCTCTTCCGTCAAGTTTATAGAGTATTTCTTCTTTTAGTCGTTCCCTCTCTTCTCGCAAAGACTCTGGATTTTCTAGAAAACGATTAATGGTGTCTGTTAGCTCTGCATGACTTTTGACAAGCGATACACCTCCAGTTTTTATAACTCGCTGATAATGATCACGCTCATAAATAAAAGCAATAGATTTCTTATAGGAAAGTTTTCTACCTCCATCATAAGCAATGATGATTACTGGTTTGTTATTTGCAACCCCATCAAGAGTAAGCGTAGAATCAACATTTATAACCATTGACGCATGCCTGAGTGAATTCATAAGATGCACAATATCATTTTCACGAAATGTCCAATGATTCATATTGTTTGACCCGCTATCAATCCCAAATTCAATATTAGTATTAAAGTACACTCCTGGCTTGTCAAAAATAATATGTTTAGTATCAAGTCCTTCGCTTGAGTCTCTATATTTTGGATGAAAGCGTGCAAGAATTTGAAATGGTTTTATAAATGCTCCTTCAGTAATTTTTTTATCGAGCACCGAGAGAATGTGTCTTGTGTCAGGAGATTTCCAATCTCCTGGAATGCCGTAGAGCGCATACTCTTTTTGTGGATCAAGTCCTACTCGTTTACAAAACTCATCACGAGAAAGAATGGCGTTCTTGTAATAGATATCAAACTGAGGAAAACCAGTTACAATTACTTGCTCTTGAGTGTAATCTCCGATTTCTATTGCCTCTTTTTTATTTGGTTCGTTATATACAATAATAAAATCTCCTTTTACTCTCGTAAAAGCTTTGGTGGTGAGCACATCCCAACTTTTGGCCATGGTGATGTTGCGAACATTGCGAATCTTTGCCGCTCGCAAAAGACGAGTGTCTTCGGGAGAAAACATATTAGCTGCAAACAATAAGTCAGGCTTGTACTTTTCAAAAAGCTCTGGAACATAATCTTCTCCTGTTTTCAAATATAGGTATCGTAAGAATTCTCGCCACATCTTCGCTTTCGCTAAAATACCCGCAATGCTTCCGAGTATAAAAAATACGTACTTTCCTTTGTTCCAATACTCACGAATACGACGAACTTCTGATGAGCGTGTAGGAATACTGTTCCATCCAACGTAATACCACACATGTTCTTGCCACGAATTTGCCTCTGGTAATAATTCAATATATACCTGGTCACTTTTATATTCTTTCTCGTAGTGTGATATGCGATCTTTTCCACGAACCAATAGGACAATACGGTTCCCGCTAGCCTTAAGTACATCAAATACTGAGGTGCGTAATATAACGCGTTCAGTATCACCGTCAAAAATAGATACAAATATGGTTTTCATATCCCAACTATAACGATAAAATCTAATATAAACAAAGGATCTTCTATACTATGATACATTCATTAATATGAATCTTATTAAACATATATATTGGGTTAGCGCAAATATATATGGAATTATTTTTGGATGGCCATGGCTAACTCAGTTCCATAGGATCATGGTTTTATACTCACTTCACGCACTTGGATACGACAACAGTCTTCATAGAGATTGGTCTGGTGAAAAACGATTTATCAAAAATGTTCTAAAGAAATATGATATTCAAGTGTGTATTGATATTGGTGCAAATGTTGGAAATTATACGGCGATTTTAAACACAAGTTTTTCTAGAGCAACCATATACGCTATAGAACCTTTATCATCTGCGCACAGAATATTGACTGAACGATTCAGATCTAATTCAAACATAACTACTTTTCATGGAGCACTTTCAAATTTTCAAGGAGAATCATACGTCTACACAAAAAGTAAAACCGCAGAAACAGCATCTCTTGACAGTGAGGTTCTCACCGCGTCATTTACAAAGGAAAAAACTTATGTAACAACTCTAGACTTGTTTGTGCAAGAGTCTGGTATCAATCGTATTGATTTTATAAAAATTGATACTGAGGGATTTGAACGAGAGGTACTTATGGGAGCAAAAGAGGTAATTTATAAACTAAAACCACAAATCATTCAGTTTGAATTCAACGTGCTTCATTTACGTCGCAAGTATACGCTACTGGAAATAACTACCCTACTTCCAAATTATACATTTTATAGACTACTTCCCCACGGTCACATAAAAATAAATCCTAGTAGTTTTCTTGATAATGTGTTTATGTTTTCAAATATTATTGCGATAAGAAAAGATTAATTTTCTTTTTAGTATATTTCGTATAAAACTAAATGCTCGCAATACAAGACCCCAGTCGTGCCGATCAAATAAGATAATCTTTCTCAATGAAAATGAGTTTCTTAAAAGAAAACGCATGTACAGAAGACGTGTAAGAACAACGCTGTTTGTATAAAGTAAGAACCAGGCGATAAAACCAGGCAAACCAAAAATCAAAATAAGAGGAGGTAGGAAAAGTGTGGTGACAACTTTTGGTATAGCGGTTACATAGAAAAGTTCTTTTTGTCTTTGTGTTGCATGGAACCATTCACCAACAACATCACCTAAAGCACGTTGCGGTAGACAGAGTAGTAACCATGCATAGATTGGTACGGCAGCAATATACGCAGGGAATATAAACGGAAACAGGAAGTACGCTCCTACCAAAAGACCAATACCCACAATTCCGTGTACAAAGAGCGAGTATCGCATACTTCTTATAAGCCAATTTTCCATTCGCTTTGTTTCCTGTGCAAAATGAGGCAAGATAGATCGCAAAATATATGACATCGGTACAAAACCAGATACTTGCGCGAGCATCATAATAGCAACATAAATGAGACCCACTGTCTCAACGCCAAGAAAGTAACCGGCTACCCAAGGCCAAAGTGAACCAATACCCGTTGTTACCCAATCTCCAGCAAACACGAATTTACCTCGGATCCATAAAGAACGTAGAAAGGAAATTTTGTCTTTTTGTTGGTTGTTAAAAGCATCAATAAGAAACTTTGCAGTGATTGGGGCAAAAACAATTACTGGAAATACTCGAGAGAGCGTGTACGCCAAAGCAACGCCAATAAGATTCCAATCAAGAAACAAAACAAAAAACGCAGTACAGGCTACAAAACTAATGGTAATGATGCTATTAAAAATAGCTGCAGATACTGGCCTTAGATATGCTTGAAAGATGATTGTATTTATCTGTTGAAACCCGGAAAAAGCCAAAGATATAGAAAGTATAAAAAGATACGGTGTTATTTGAAGACCGGATATTATCGTTACGAAAGGCGCAGCAGTAGCCATTAAAACTGCAGCGCCTAGGCCAGTGAAAAAAAAGAAAGTAAAAGCCTTACTGACGATATAGTTGGCAGTTTTAATATTCTTTCTGCCAATTTCATGGGCAATGTCTGTTACTATAAGGCCCGAAAGAAAAGAGAATATGAGCAAAGTAAAGCCTGTAAGAATTCCAAGAGATAGCTGCCAGATACCAAAGTTATACGGAGAAAGAGCGTTTAGTACAATTAAAGTTCCAATAAGACTGACTATTTTCATAAAAAAACTTGCACTTGAGGTTATAACAATCCCTTCTCCTGCCAGACGAACTAATGATTTTGAAGAAACATTCATAGATCAAGTATCTTTTTTGCACGACTATCCCATGTATTTTTCAAAACAGACTCATACGCTCTTTGAACTCGAATGTCATCAGGGGTGGCTGATGATACTGCAGAAACAAACTCAGATACTGACCCAGGTGAAATAAACCAAGCATTCTCCTCTAGCGCTTCACGAAATGCCGGGATGTCTGAAGCAATAATCGGCTTTTTTGATGCCATATATTCGTAGAACTTCATTGGAGAAGTTTCTTCAGCAAGAAAAAAGTCTACGGTCGGTGGTACATACACAAGTATATCGACAGATTTCATATATCTCACTCGCTCATCAAAAGGAGTAAATGGAATGCAAAACAAGCGGTTAGCATTTATTCCTGCACGCTTTTTTGCTTCGTTTATTTCAGAACCGATTCCACCAACTAAAAGAATGTAGAAATTATTAGGCAATACCTTAAGAGTGTCTATCATAAAATCTACACCTTTATCAGTGTTCATTGGGCGAAATCTGCCAACATAACCAATAACAGTTGCTTTTGAAGGTATTCCGAGCTCTTCTCGTATACCTGTGGTATCAGCTGTAATAAAAGGTTCAATGTCAATAGCATTTTTTAAGATAATTGAATTACCTATGTTCGGATATTTTGCAATAAATCTCCTTTTCAAACCTTCAGTAACAAAGATGATTTTATCCGACCGCATAGCCTGTTTTTCAATATTTTCTTTTGTCGAACCGTGCACCTCAGTAATAACAACAATAGGAAAAAAAATTTTCATTTTATTTGCCATTGACGCGATTTTTAAATCATTTGTATAAATAATGTATTTATGTTTTCTTTTTGAATGGAAGTATAGAAATTGAAAAAGCCAAATTTTTAATGCAAAAGCACGCAAACCAAGTGCTTTAAATAAAAAAAACGAAAAGCCAAGAGGGGCGATGTGAGGTATATCCTTCAATATATTTTTATCTGCTTTTCCAACTACAAATAAAAATTTTCTTTTTAACAATTTAGAGAACGCTCGCGCCATTGAGAGTGCTTGTAACGGGTGCCCATGCTTTGAAGGATATTCAAAGCTTGATAAATAAAGAACATTTATCTCTTTACTATAGAGCATTCAGGTGTGGTTTTTCAATTATATAATCACCAATCGCTAATACATCAATCCCTGTTGAATAAAAACAACGTAGCGCATCAAAAGGTGAACATACAATTGGTTCACCCTTATCATTAAAAGAAGTATTGAGAACCATTGGGTGCCCCGTTAACCTTCCTACTTCATTTAAAAGTGCGTGGTATTGAGGATTTTGTTCTTTTGTAACAGTTTGAATACGAGAAGAACCATCGACGTGGGTTATTGCTGGGAACATGTTTGAATATTTCTCTTTAACATAAAATGTATGGAGCATAAACGGGCTTTCATTTGCCGCCTTACCAACACCTTCAAAATATTCGCTTGCAGACTCTTTAATAATTGACGGAGCAAATGGTCGCCACACTTCACGATGTTTTACCTCGTTATTAATTTTGTCATTCATCCGATGTATTACTGGATTCGCAAGAATAGATCGATTTCCAAGGGCTCGAGGACCTATTTCACTCCTTCCTTGAAACCATCCAACAATACATCCTTTTGCAACATACTCTGCTGTATCTCGTGCTATATTTTTTGATTTAACAAAAGAGACTTTTGCATTTTTTAATAAATTCTCAATCTCGTCGGTAGTATATTCAGGACCCCAATATGCATTTTTAAATTCAATGAAATCTCCATCACCAACTTGATGCATAACCTCAAGAGCAGCGCCAAGAGCCACTCCCCCATCATGAGCAGCAGGTTGTATAAAAAGTGCATCACAGAATTCTTGTTCTAAAAGACGAGAATTTGAATTACAATTCAATGCAACTCCTCCCGCAAGCGCGAAATTCTTATACCCAGTTTTCTTATACGCATCTTCGCCCAAGTGTATAAAAGCTTCTTCAAGAGCATGCTGTAAAGATGCGGCTAAATCCTTATGATCTTGAGTGATAGGGTCTTTCTCATTTTTCCTCTCATACGTACCGTACATTTTTTTTATATTACGACGATCAATATACCAATTACTCCAACTTTGTATGTTCAGTATTTTTGAAAAATCAAAGCGGGGGGTACCGTAAGATGCAAGACCCATAGTTTTCCCTTCTGCATTAGCACCAAGTTTTAGAAACTCAGTCATCTGAGAGTAGGTTTTACCTATTGATCGCCAAGGACGCGTATCATATCGATAGGCTATAGGCATAGTGGCAAGGCGAGTTAACTTTCCATTTTCACCTTTAAACAAAGTGGCGGAATCAATCTCGCCTGCCCCATCAAATGTCATCACATTTGCGTTTTTGAAAGAACTACATCGGTAAGTGCTCGCCGCATGCGAACGGTGGTGGTCGACATAAACAACTCGAGCTCCAGATTTTTTTGCAAGCATCGTAACTCCTCGCATAAAAACAAATATATTAACAATGTAAGAAAACGTTCCCCATAGAGACATAAAGAAAAATCCTCGCTGAAGGAATAACCATGGATTGTATGAAACCGCGATAACATCAATATCTTTGAGAGTGATTCCTCCTTGCTTGAGACAATACGCTATTGCTTGATGTGGAGTGCCTTTATGGTGACGTTGACGACTCAAACGCTCCTCTTCAATGGTCGCAATCAGTTTTCCATCAACAATAAGGGCGGCGGCAGAGTCATGCATTCCCGAAACGAGCCCTGTGACTTGATTAATGCCGAGAATTTTCATGTATATCTTATATTCTTTATACTAATAGTTATTTTATATAAACGCAAATATGCTTATTTTCTTTTTGTTCGAGCAAAAAAAATGAGGTTAAAGGCAAAAAATTCTGGAGACATATTCGCAAGGTTTTTATAACGACCCAGTCCTGATATTCTTACATCTGAAAAATAGGTGTTGAGTAATTTTTTTATATCTCTTGATGAAAAATGATTCACATGAGTAGGATCTTCAAGAGGAGTGTGCTTTTTAGATCCCATCAATAACCTCAATCTATTTTTAAGAGAAAAGGCATTTGGTACTGATCCGACAAAACAGCCTTCAGGATTTAAATGTGAACACACTTTCTCAACAATCTCATGGGGATAGAAAAGGTGTTCAAGCACTTCTCCGGCGAGAATAACATCAAACTTTTCTTTTTGTAATTCTTTCCAAGAACCATATAAATCCATTTCTATTGTCTTTATTCCCCTCTCTCTCGCTCGTGCAAGAGCAAGAGAATCAATATCTGTACCGTATACATCATTACCTACAAGAAAGTAGGTAGTTAGTGCGCCATCTCGACATCCTAAATCTAACACCTTCTTTCCGACTCCAATATTATCTTTAAAAAACTCACCTCTCTCTTTTTTTAGAATACTAAAATCTGATTCCCGAAATTTCTTATGATGATTCTCATATAAATTTTTTAAAAATGAAGTCATATGCTTTTTGTGCTCTCAATTAGCTTCAAGTATCGAGAATCATTAGACCATTCTTTCACTTTTTTAGAGGGATAGCGAAAAGAAGTGTCATTTTCTGCAATAACATACAAATGCGGAACAAGGGGAGAGATACATGTGTCCAACATCGTATTTTTAAATATAAAAGGGCGAATTGCTTTGACATGCCAACCTGCTCGTTCAACCGTAAGACGAAGAGTATCTGCAGTGAAAAAGTTTATATGATTACTTGCAAGTGCGCCACGGAATTTCTTGAATGCCGTAAGCTGGGGTATAAAGGGTACTACCGGCACCCCAAGAATAAGTATTCCGTTTTTTGTAACCTGCTTTTTCAATTTGATTAGAAACTCATGAGGTGAGAGAAGATGTTCAAATAAATTATTTGCCCACACCGCTTCAAACTGCTCTTCAAAAGAAAGTTCTTCTAAAAATTCTGCATTTCCAAGACGCACTGAAAGTCCGCGAGCAGTTGCATGCTCAACTTCTTCTGGTGTTGTGGTTACTCCCACACTTCCCTTCCCAAAGTGAGCAAGGTACTCTCCATATCCGCATCCAAGATCAAGTACTTTTTTACTTGAAAGGGAAAATATGTTGTTAATATTTCTAAGCGTACGCGAGTGAATAACCGAATTATATCTATGATCAACGCTTACATTGTTCATTTATAACAGTGTACATTGTACGGATATATATGAGAAGAGGAGTAATAAAAATCTTGGTCTACAATACAAAATCCGTAGCCTTAAGTCTTTAGTATAAATGCTTGAATAATTGATTTGACAATGAAATGAGTGATTGAGAATCAATCACGCACTCGATTGAGCGAGTGCGATTTTGGCGTTCTTCGGGCGAGAATGAGAACCATTCAGAAAGTCGGTCAGCAAGTGTGCGAGGATCGTCGGAAAACCAATATAATTCTCCTACAAGATTTTTCCAGTCAGTGCTCGCAGCTATCGAAATACATCCACATGCGACCGCTTCAAATATCATTTTATCAAACATGCCCGAAGGAGAGGTGTTAACAAAAAACTCGTAACTTGAAAATACGTCAGGCGATTTGGCTCGTGAGACGCCTTCTTGAAATACAACACACGTATTAAGTCCGTGCATATCTACACGTGCTTTAAGCATACGGTGATACGCAACATCTTGTGGGAGCGCAGAGCCAATTATGGACGCAGAAAAAGGGATTCCTTTATTTTTGAGTATGGATAATGCCTCAATAAAGATCTCTATACGTTTTGCAGGAGTGATACGAGAAAAATAGAGAATGGAATTTGCCGGACGGAATTTTTCTTTAAACGGAATAAAGTGTTCTATTTCAACCCCGACAGGCATAATAACGCTTTTTTTAAATTTTGCTGTATACGATGACCTTGAGGTGCAAAATACTTTTTTACACAAAAATACTGCAACATCAGTAAGCCATGAGCCAGAAAAATGATTTCTCCATAAGTACACAGGCTTTTTTATAAGTCGCCAAAACCAACCAGCAAGTAATATATATTCTTGATTCATGTGTACAAATACGGAGTCATATTTTTTTCTTAAACGCACAACTAGAGTAAGGAAGCGGAATGCATACACAAAGCGATTGAACGCACTATGATATATCATAGTGCGTCCTTTTGATTCTTTTCCAAGAGAATGTACCGTCACATTTTGAGGAAGTGTGTACTCCCCTACCTGAAGAGCGATAACTTCTATATGATCTGCATGTTTTGCGAACTCTTCAATCCAACGAACAAAGAACCCAAGTACGGGGTGTTTTATATCAACTGCTTGCGTAACAATGAGTATATTCTTTTTCATGTGTTCATGACGTCATGTATAACCGCATACTCATTTTGATGTATCTGTTTTAGGTGCTGTGTCGCTCGCTCATGTGCGTTTAAGGGAAGCGTGTAGCGTAGACGGTGGTCGCGAATAATGGTTTCTATATGATCTGCAAGTATCCGAGGAGCTGAGACCGGGGCAACAAGAACCTCTTCTCCTGGTATAAACAGTTCTCCTACGATTCCTACATCAGTAGTAATAATGGGGACTTTCGCGAGCGCCGCTTCTACTAACGTGCGCCCGTACCCTTCATACGCGCTTGCTTGAATAAACGCGTGCACTTTTGAAAGTTCAACAAATACATCTTTCTGCCAAGGAACAAAAGTGATTGCGTCTTGAATACCAAGCGCGCGCGCTTTTTTATATAGATATTGTCTCTGACTTCCTTCACCAACTAAACGCAAAGAAACATTCCTGTAATGCGTTCGCACCAGTGCTAAAGCCTTGAGTATGTCTTCAATTCTTTTTTCTGGTTCAAAACGAGAAACAGTAATAAGGGTGAAAGCGGCATCTGATTTGTGTATGGGCATAGTGTCGGGCACGGGAACAGCAATAGGTATTACGGTTATAGGAGGATGTACTTGTAAAGTTGTTTCTAGTGATTTTTTAATTCGCTCAGAGACAGCTCGAATTCTATCTGCAGATGACAATACTTGGCGTGCAATTAGTTGTCGAATAGTGTTTTTTAACGATTCTCGAGAAAACCAAGGAGAAAAAAGATCGGTATGAATTTGAATATGAAGTTTAACCTTCTTTTTTCTTGAAACCTGAAGTGCAATCCATCCATACTCAAACGGATCCTGTGCTGAAATTATTTCAATCCCATATTTTTTGACTATGTGGTGGGCTTTCCTTAAAAGAAAGAGGAGCGAAAAGATAGGAGGTGCGTATACAGGGTGTAGAAATAAACTTCCTTCTTGCATTTCTTTTGCGCCAAAGTGAGCACGAGAGATAATGTGCAGCTCTTCTGTTTGCGTGGCATACGCGCGCATACGTACACGCACCGCACTTTCCTCTTCAAATATCTTTGGATCGTTTGATATGAACAGTGCCTTCATGAAATTTTTTTTAGAAGAGACGCGGTGGCACTAAGCATTGTATTTGCGTCATATAGTTTCATCCTCTCTTTTCCTCGCCCAGCCCTTTCTTGTGCTGCTTTGCGGTTTTGTTCTATGTCACGCAATGCTCCAAAAAGTGCCTCCTCGTCTCCTATGGGCACGAGTAATCCATCATCTTTAACTAATTCTGCATTACCTTGATTATTAGTTGCAACAATAGGAGTGGAAAGCATCATGGCTTCTACCAATGCGTGAGGAAATCCTTCGTAGGTAGAGTTAAGAACAAACACATCAGCAGTATTGACCCATGCAAGCGCTTCTTCGCGAGACACATCAGAAATTATTCTTACCACCCATCCCTCATCTTTCTTTCGCTCTCCCACTCTCTCAATCATCTCAAAACCTTTCCATGGAACCCTTCTTCCAGAAGAAACAATCAAAAATTCGCCTTTCGTTTTTTCTTTAGTGGAAATATTTTCAGGAATAGTCACCGCATTATGAATAACTTCAATCTTTTGTTGTGGTATGCCCCAGAGAGAAACAACTTCTTTGAGGTACACGCTTGGGACAATGACCTGTGTCGCGCTCCGCGCGACGAAGGTTTGTATAATTCTTAGTATTTTGATGAAAAAAGGCACCGATGTTCTTCTTAAAAAAGCGTCTAAGTTTTCAGTGACCCCAAACCTTTGCCTTCCCTGCTCCCACGCATAGTCCCCTACAATTTTTACAAAAAATTTTTTGTTAAACAAGCGCGCTGAAATAAGAGCCGGGACTCCAACTGAAACAGGATCAAGTGCATACACCGCATCTGCGTTTTTTATTAGTTTTGCGAGTTTAAAAAAATATACACCGTGTCGTATAAGCTTTGGTAAATGACGCACTTCAGAAAATTTCACCACGACAGGCTCAATACCGTACGCAGGCAGCCCTTCCTCAAGAAGCTTCGCGTACGTAGCTGGCCCTCCTGGTTCTGGCGGATAGAGCGGCGTTGCAATAATAACTCGCATACGGATATGTTAGCTTTTTTTTACCACTTCGTCTAAAAGAGTTTTCATGCGAGGGGCGATAAGGTTCCAATCATATAACTCTTTAACCAAAGCCCGTGCTTCTTTAACTACCTCTTTCACCTTTTCGGGTCGTGCGAGGATATCTTTTACTGCCTCGGCAATTTGTTCTGGTGCATCTTTGTCTACCGCCCACCCTGTTGTTTTTTTATCAGGATTTCTCTTTTCATCAAAAAGAAAGTCTGCAATACCCCCCTCCTGTGTAGCAATAACAGGAAGCCCTGCCGCCATGGCTTCAATAAAAGAATTGCCCATTCCCTCAGAACGCGAAGGGCGTACAAAAATATCTGCATTAGAAAGTGCGCACGGTATGTCTTCATATGAAATGTGCCCCGCAAATGTAATGCGTGACTCAATTTCTTTTTCGCGAGCAAGCATACGGAGCGTATCTAGAAGAGGGCCGGTACCATATATGATGCAATGTACTTCCTTGGGTAAAAGGGCGATTGCGCGGATAATGTCGTCAATCGCATTTTTATGCACAAGACGAGAGGTTGTCACGAGTACCACATCTTTATGTGCTGTTCGTTCAATTTCAAAAAACCTTTTCGCATCTACACCATTTGGAATAATTGCTACTTCTTTTCTATATCCAAATTCACCCGCAAGACGCGCGAGATAGGTACTTATTGCAGACACTTTTTTACTTTGTGAAAGGGTAAGGCGCCAAGATAGCGCAATCAATCCAAACCATTTTCTGCGTAGGTATGCTGGTGGGTCGCCCTCTTGAAGAGTAAGTAGTATTGGTATTTTTGTGAAAAATGACGCGAGGTATGCACCCAAAGATCCGTACGTCACCATCACCGCCCAATATGCATCGTACTTTCCCAAGCGAAACGCAAGGAATGCAGAAAGAAAAGGTGCGAAAAGTTTATCAAGTATACGAATCCCCCACCCCACACGATACACGGTTACCCCTCCTATGTTCTCAACTCGCGGAAGTGTGCTGTACTTCGCGCAAATAAGATCAAAATGAAAATCATCTTTAAGACGGTTCGTTATTTCTTTTATGGCAACTTCTGCTCCTCCAACATGAGGAAAATACGCGGTGGTAAAAATCAACACCCTTTTCATATACCTGTTTCCCTAATATATTCAGGTAAAGAATGTACACACTTCCACCCGAGTTCCTTCATTTTTGATACATCAATATCAGATTGGGTTCTATTTCCAGGAACTTCAGGATTCATTTGAATTTCTGCGCCAAAAAGTCTTGCCACTTCAAGAATTGAATATGAGCGTGTATCTCCAATTCCAAAACCATCTCCAAGTCCTCTATTCCCGACCAGTACCAACCCTTCAATAATATCTTCCACGTGAGTAAAGTTTCGTCGCTGGGTACCTGGAGCAGTTACGGTAAGTGGTTCTCCTTTAAGTGCTTTTTGACGAAATATCTCAATGACCGAGCCATACGCTCCGGCTCGCTCACGAGGTCCGTATACATTGTAAAAATAGGTTATAGCGTATGGAAGTCCATACCAGGCTCCATAATTAGAAACTAACTCTGTGTTCGTTGCCTTGCTCCATGCGTATGGTGACTGGTTACGACCAATTCCTCCGTCTCCAAATTTTGTAGAGCTTCCCGCGTACACTAGCTTTGTGTTTGGGTGCGCGCGCCAAAACTCAAGAACACCAAAAGTGCCTTGCTTGTTCAAATCCCATACGCGCTCAGGTTCAGAAAAACTCTTCTCAACCCGAGGATATTCACCAAGATGGTAAATGATATCAGGGCTTTCAGGTATCAGGCGGGCAATATCTTTCGTGTGTCCTTCACGATATTCAACTCCTTCAACATGATTATCACGAGATCCAGTAAAATAGTTATCAAGCGATATAACACGCCATCCCTCTTTATGCAGACGTTCGCATAAATGCGAACCAATAAACCCTGCCCCGCCCGTTACTACCGCAAGTTTTTCTTTCATATTTATTGAATAATGTTTGTTTCAGATACTGAAACAACTTCACCACTCGGGTACATGAGAGAGGCGTTTCCGTGCGTTGAGTCAATACCCGTTACCGTGTATGGGAAAAGCACTTTGCCTTTTGGAAGTATTTTGGTTCCCTCAGGCAAAGGATAGAACATGTCTTCCGAGATAAGTTTCCAGTGGGAGAGATCAAGCATGCGATCAGAGTTATTTTTTATCTCAATGCCTCGCGCAGAGACTTCTCCTATTGAAACTTCTGGGTCAATAACACGAATCATAAATGTTTCCTCTGCCTCCATGTAACGATATTCTGCCTTAACGGTAACCACATACTCTCCAGGATATTGGTAGTCATGACGCACATTCCACCCTGTCTCACGCGCCCCATCTCCAAAAGCCCAGCGCACCCGCGCCACATGCTGAAGACGGCGGTCTTTATCAAACACAATCGCCTGTAGGCGGACGGTGTCTTTAGTGGTGAAAACTCTTTCCCCTGGACGCGCCTCAATATATAACTTAGGAAAAGTGACTGGGGTAGTGTTAGTATCGATTACCGGCTGGGTTTCGTCAGCATCCCTCTGTGAAGTTCCTGAGTTATTTTGTGCTTTAGGGGTAGGGGTTCCAGTTACCCATGCAGTTCCTGAGCGTTGGGGCGTATTTTTGGTAGTATTATCCCCGCCAATATTTACCCAGCTAGTTCCCCCGACCACTTCGTCAATGGTCGCGCCCGTATTATCTTTCAAGAAAAGAGTTCCTCCTCCATTTGCAAGAGCACCTGAATAAATCTGATCCGCAGAGATGTTTGGAACGCTCGTATCTGCGGTACGCTCAAGAAGAAAATATGCTCCTGGAGCAATACTTCCTGAAAGGTTTATTGATGGTGTTCCACTTTGTGCAAGGAGCGTCCATCCAGAAAGCGATATTACTTCACCTCCCTTGTTATAAAGCTCTATCCATTCAGCATTTGCATTGTCAGTGCTACCCATCCATGCAATCTCATTAATGACTACTGATGCGTTTGATATTGAGGGGAACATGCTGAGAAGGAAAAAAATAAAAAAATATTTTTTCATGGAGATATGATTTATTTTTCTTTTAATGCTGCACGAAGTACTTCTTCGGGAACTTCAAAAGAGCCCTGCACACTTTGCGAGGAGTATGCTTGAGTAGGGGTGCCCTCAAAATTAGTATCAACGGAGCCTCTTTCAAAGTCCTCTTCTGGCACACCACTAGGAGCGCCTTCAAATGATTTTTGAGAGGTGTTTGCGTAGGTATCTTGTATGTACGCCTCCACATCCGCACGTGCACGTCCAAACCGTGCTCGCGAGGCCTCAATTACCTTGTCTTTAAAATGTCTCGTAGGTGGTTCAATTGGCGGAAGGGTCGTGGCTGAAAATGGAAATGATCCCACCCCATCTATCATGAGCGAAAGACATATTTGCGCAAAATTGAGATGTGCTAAGTCTTCTTGTTTAAAGGCGCGACTAAAAATAAATTCAAGAAGTCGCGCATCAAAAGGCCCTACACGAAAAGAGATAATGGTGCCGACGTTTCCGTATACCGAACCTCGAACCTTCTCTTCCATTTGTTCGCCAAACTGGTGAGCAATGGTGAGTCCAAGTTTATATTTTCTTGACTCGGAGAGAATGTCCGCAAAAGTATCGTTCGCAAAGTTCTGGAATTCATCTAAAACAAAAAAGAAATCCGGAAGTTTTTGCAAATCTTCTGCTGACTGATCCGCACGACTCATGGCAGCAAGAGAAATATGGGTGGTGAGCATTGAACCCAAAATACGCATATTTTCTTCTCCCATAAGCCCCTTTGAAAGATTGGCAATAATAATTTTCTTTTCATCCATCATCTTGCGAATATCAAAATGCGAATGAGGCTGACCAATAATGTTTCGCATCAACGGGTTGTTGATAAACTGCCCTACCTTATTTTGAATGGTTGGAATAATACCCTGCATATCGCGCGCCACATACATCGCATACTCTTTTTCCCAAAAATCTCGAACTGCCGGATCTTTCACGTGGCTCACCACTCGCACACGAAAATCAGCATCAGAATACATCCTGTTTACCGCAAGCAAGGTTGCGTTTGGATACTCAAGTAAGGCAAGAAGAGTATTTCCTAAAATATGTTCTACCGGTCCCGACCAGTCATCTCCCCAAGTTTTTCTGAAAGTTGCCATGAGTCCTGAGACGATGAGTTGGCGTTTCTCATAGGTAACTCCTTCAAGTACGTTAAATCCAATTGGATAGTCAAGATCAAAAGGTGCAAAATAAAGCACATCTTGAATACGGTGTTCAGGAACATACTGAAGAAGTTTTTCTGCCGACGATCCATGCGGATCAATGAACGCAAGCCCTTCTCCGTTTTGAATATCCTGAATCGCAATGTTTTCAAGCAGAGTTGATTTTCCTACCCCTGTCTTGCCGATAACATACATGTGATGTCTCCTGTCTTTTTTCTTGATTCCAAACGGTGTTTGTTTGGTGCGATTATCTGTTACCGCAAAGTAGGTGACCCTGTTTTCCGCATCTTGCATAACATAAGTATATAGTATGTTTTCATACTTTACAGATACATATATGGTAGGTCCACGAGGCTCTTGCGATACTTTCAAACAGGATCTGCAATTAGTCCAGACAGTGAGAACGCGGCCTTAAGCCTGCGTGTAATTTGATCGCTTTCCGGATCTCTTCCATAACATACCCACCCCATATCTTCTAATCCTGCAGATTTACTGTTGATCATGGTTTTCACATATTCTTTAAGTTCCGCTTCTTCTTTCTTTGTGAGCCGTAATGCTTCCCTATGTATTGGTATTTTAGAAAAAATGAAGTTCATAATTTCTTTATTTCCTCGAACTTCTGGGGTATAGAACCCTATCCCAAGAGTTTCCTTATCTTCATCAGACATAAGCTCATACATTCTATAAAGATTTTCCAGACCTGATTTACTACTCATGTCCTCAAATCTTTTTGAAGAAAGAAGAGGGAAACCAAGGACAACACCTCTGATCGCATGATGTTGAGGAGTTCCGTCTTCTTTTTTTGTTGAGAGCATATCCATTAATTCTGCATTGCTGAAATTTCTTATTTTTCGAAATAGTGACCCATGCTTTCTTCTTACTCTATCTACAGTCTGCGGATTATAGATATAATCCCCTCTTATTTTTAATCCAAACATACCTAACTCTTCCGCAAGAGAACTGAGATCTTTATCCATGAGGAAGGCTGGTTTCTCTCCTAATAAAAGAGCTTGAATGCTTCTTTCCTCATGCGGAGACAGCTGAACGTCTCGTTTTTTCATTTGCTCAGAAAATGAAACCCAATTTTTGGCACCTTCTTTCCACCGCGCCACATCTTCTTTGGAAAATTCTTGTTTTCGTGATTCAAACATAAGACTAGGTAACTGTATAGTAAGGGTGCTTATTATGGGAGCAGCGCTTTTCGGAGCGAATCATATCTATTACCGGCATCCCAAAAGAGCCAGCCGGAGAGCCCTGCGTCATAGGTTGCTTGTATTTGAGCTTCTATATCTTTCTGCGTGTAGTCTTTTCCATAATCAAAGTCCTGAAGCCAAGGACGGATTTTATTTGGATTATACGAAGGTTTTTTATAGAGTTGTGGAGAAGAGGTGCTTGTGCTTACTAAAGGCTCATACGCAAACGAAGCAATGGTTGTTGTGGTGGCGATGGTACGACGTACTGCCTCGCTCATAGAATGGTAAATGATTTTATAGGGATCGTTATTTGGATCGGTAAGTCCTAAAAATCCATCAGGATAATGAGAGGGGTATACCATGGGATAGATGTAATCAAAATATGGAAGCGCGCGTTCGAGCTGTTGTCCGATATTTAGGTCGTCTGTATTAGTGGTTGTCATACCAAAAAGATCAGCGGATAAAACGGCTCCCGTTGGTTCCATTTCTTTTGCGAGGTATTCAAAAAATGTTTCAAGAGCAACGGGCTTGTTGTTATTTTGATACCGCGCATCTTTCATTGGACCATCTGAAGGATAGCGAATGTAATCATAATTTATTTCATCAAACCCAAGTGCGTATGCCTCTTTTGAAAGAGCAACGATATATTCCCAAAATGGTTTTGACGACACATCCACAAATGAGAGTCCTTTGTGATCCTTCCAAGGTTCACCAGGACGAGAAATGCTTTGTACTGCCTGTTCAGGAAATCTTTTGGTGTAAAACGGGTCTTGAAAAACAGTAATGCGAGCAATGGTGTAAATGTTTTTCTCACGGAGGACAGAAAGAAATTCTTTCATATCACGTGCACCACAGTCTTTAAGGGATGCCTCGTCAAAACGCGGATCACTCGTTTCAAAACTTATGGTGCCTGAGAAGTCCTTCACATCAATCATCACTGCATTGAGTTCGCTCTCATCAATAAAACGCATTAATGATTCGCGAAATGAGGGAGTTCCAACCACGCATTGGCTCATGTAAATAGCTTTGAGGTCTTTGGGGGTTTCAATTCTTTCAAGAGAATCTTTCAAAGGAGGGTTTTCTTTAGTTTCTTTGGTATGAAGAGAAATTTCCTGGATATCATCGGTATACCTAAACGCCACATCAGCGATGTGCGGCGCAACAAAAAAACCTAGGAGCCCGAGCGTAAGTGAACTAAAGATAATGAGGGTGAGATTCTTTTTTAGAGAATGTCGCTTCATAGAAAGCGTACTATCCTTCGCACGACTCTGAAACAGGAAGGGCACGCTTTCTCGCACTTGCTTTAAGGGAAAGTGCGATGAGCACAATCAGCCCTCCAAACACTAAAAGAAATACGGTTCGCCAAAAACTTGGAAAGCCAGAAAAAGGTACAAGCATTACAAGGACACCAAGCGCAAGAAGTGTTATTTCACGTGACATGAAAAAAGTATATCAAGGAAGCACCGCAATCACAATCTCACCGCGTATTTGATCGGCATGGGTATGAAAATAATTTAGTACCTCGTTAGAACTCCCCCGTACAACTGATTCATGCAATTTTGTAAGTTCTCGAAATACATACACCAGTCTCGATTCTTCAAGCACCTCTTTGAGAGTTTCAAGTGTTTTCATAAGTCGATGAGGAGATTCAAAAAAAAGAACCGTTTCTCTACTTTCTTCAATTTTTTTAAAGAGCGTCGCGCGACCTTTTTTATGCGGAAGGAATCCAAGAAATATAAATTCGTGTGTTGCTTCGCCAAGTAAAGAGAGTGCTGAAGAGAGGGATGAGGGGCCTGGAATCACTTCTATACGTGCGCCCACTTCGCGGGCGCACGAAACTATCCGAGCACCAGGATCTGAAATACCTGGCGTGCCCGCGTCGGTGACCAGCGCTATGTGTTTCCCTTCTTCAAGAAGACGTACCGCTCGTTCCCCTACTTCTCTTTCTTTGTTTGCGTCCGCACGCACCAGTGGTTTTTTTATTTCATACACCGAAAGTAGTTTTCCCGTCACGCGCGTGTCCTCACAAAAAATAACATCCGCGTTCTTAAGCGTTTCAAGCGCACGAAGCGTAATATCTTTTAAATTACCTATAGGGGTTGCAACGACAGAAAGTGTTCCCATATCAGTGTGTGATGATAGTGTTTGCGACTTTATAAATGTCTCCTGCTCCCATAGTCATTATGACATCTCCTCTAGCAGGCTCTTCAAGGAGAATGTGTTCAATTTCTTTAAAAGTACAGGCTCTTGCATTTTTGCCAAGCGCAAAAACTGCACGAGCAAGAGATTCGTTTGAGACTGATCCATCATCAATTTCACGCGCTGAATAAATGGGAGCGATGAGTACTTCGTCTGCATGCGAAAGTGCGAGAGCAAAATCTGAAAAAAGGTCACGTGTACGGCTAAAAAGATGTGGGTGGAAAGCAAGAAAGATTCTTCCTTTTGTTTTCTCACGGAGCGCGTCAAGTGTTTTTCTTATGGCTGTTGGATGATGGGCGTAGTCATCATACACCTCTATTCCCTGAATCGTTTTTCCTTTATATTCAAATCTTCGCCAGGTACCCTTAAACGCATGTACGCTCTTTTCAATAGACGCAGTCTCAATATTTGGGATTATGAGACGCGCGGCAGCAGCTGCCGCGCGCGCATTCATAACATTAAACTCGCCTGGAAACGAAATACTGTAATGTGGCTCTTTTGTATAATCAATAACAGGAACAGAAAGTCCTTCAAGGAGTGGTGAAATGTTTTCGTCGTGCGTGTTTGTGACGATTGCTTCTTGTGTTTTTAACATCAACATACGAAACGCGTCTTGAACATCGGATATGTTTTTAAAGTAGTCCGTATGATCTAGTTCAATATTATTTACAATAAGTATTGAAGGGGTGAGTGTAAGAAAATCTCTCCTATATTCACATGCCTCAACCACAAACAAATCGTCTTCCCCTTTTACATAATTAGAATTAAAATCACGCGTAATACTTCCTATAATTCCCGTTGGAGAATGTCCTTCATCCTTCAATATTTTAGTGAGCATACTGGTAGTAGTTGTTTTTCCATGTGTACCAGATACCGCAATGGTACGTTTTTCCTTTGACACTTCACCAAGTACTTCAAAGTACGATTTTTGCGGTATGAAAAGCTCATCAGCACGCATGCGCTCCTCATGATCTTTTGGTATTGCTTCCGTATAAATAAAGAGGTCACTATTCTGTGGAACATTTTCTTTTTTCTGCCCAATAAGTATTTGCATGCCATACGTGCGCAAAAGCTCGGTTGTTGGACTTTCTTCTCTATCAGAACCAGACACCTCCACGCCCTGATCAAAAAGAAGTTGTGCGAGCGCACTCATTCCAATCCCTCCAATACCACACATAAAAACTTTCTTTTCTTTAATACTCATATAGACGATACGCTATAACGCTCTTACAAGACTATCAAACTGATCTCCTCGATCATATTCATTTTTAAACATTCCAAACGACGCAAACGCGGGAGACAGCAGTATTGATTCACCTTGTTTTGCTTCAGATACAGAAGCAGTGAGCGCATCGTGCATACTCTGATATATCTGAGTTCCTGCTGGCAAAAGATCTTTTACTCGTTCCGTACCGGTTCCTTGAAGTGCATATACTTTCTTTGTTTTTTGAGGAAGTATTTTTAGAAGCGCGCTCATATCAAGGTTCTTATCAGCACCGCCCATGATGAGGTGGGTAGATGAAGAAAAAGAATTGAGCGCTGCAATGGTTGCGTCGGGAGTAGTTGCTGTGGTGTCGTTATAAAACTTCACTCCCTGTATTTCTCTTACAAATTCAAGGCGCCCTGACAATCCTTTAAAAGTTGCAAGGGCGGAACAAATCATGTCTTCTTTAATGTGAACGGCTCGCGCTGCCTCATATGCAAGACCGGCATTATAGAAATTGTGTCCGCCCACAACTAAGAGCTCTCCTAAAAACGGAGGAGGTGTTACGGTTTTTGCGCGTATGTCATGGTTATAAGTAGCATGCACCATAGTGCGACATTGCGAACCCAATACGAACGTATCGTCTGGTTTTTGATACAAAAATATATTTGCCTTATCTCTTAAATATTGAGTTTTATCGTTTTTGTAGTAATCCATGTGGTCGTCAAAGAAAGTAGAGAATACTGCAACATGTGGTGATATCTGCGCTTCGGCAAGTCCTTGGCATTGCCACGAATCAAGCTCAAGTACTGCCACCTCATCTCCCTGTACTTCAGGAAGAAGTGAAAGGGTTGAAATACCTCTAATGTTTCCTCCAAGTATTACCTTTTTACCCGCTTCTTTAAGTATGTGTGCAATCATATGGGTAACGGTTGATTTCCCACGGGTTCCCGTAACACCAATGGTCTTAATATCGGCATATTCCATAAACAAATCTGCGCTCATGCGAATCGGAATCTTGTTTGCTCGCGCTTCGGCAATATAGGGAGAATCAAGAGGTACCCCTGCTGCCTTAATGATTAAATCTCGATCACGAAAATCTTCTAATCGGTGTTCGCCTAAAACAAACGTAACATTTTTAAACTGACTTAGTTTATCTAGAGAGTCTTGTAATGCTTCTTTGTTTTTTAAGTCAGTGATAATGAGTTCAGCGCCTCTCTCTAAAAGAAAATACGCATCTCCAACTCCCCGCCCCAATAACCCAAGACCCATCAGAGTTATTTTTTTACCTTGTATCTGCGGGAGACGCATGACGGTACATTCAATAAATAATCAAAATGCACTCAGTGCTTATTCGCAATGAGAGGTAACTACTTCTTCAAATCGTTTGAGCGGTAGGTCACTAGCGGGAACGGAAACCAAAACAAACGGAGAGGTAATTGCTTGCGAGAGAACACAGTTGCTTCCTGGCTCGGTGACACGAATAAATACACTTCTTGCGTCGGGTGTATCTTCAACTTTTACTACCTCAATATCGTATCCAGCAGAACTCCTGTCTCCCGCAAATACCGCGAGTACCTGTTCTTCGTTAAAATCTATTACGGGAGGAGGGTTGTCTTGACCAACCGCACGCTCCCACGCCATTGATAATTGCTCGTTGTTAGTGATGCGAAAGTTTTTCCGCTCTGGAGCATTTTGTGCATATAGACCTTCCTCAATCACCCGAAAAGAAACCGTTCCTTGGTTAAGGGGTGTTATAGGTGAGGTGTAGTAAAGAAATAAAATAGTGCCTAAGACAAGAGTGAATAAAAATCCCCCAATGAGCATAAATGATTCTTTAGTCATGGGATTTAGTATAGCACTCTGTTTATCTGTAAAGTCTTTGGTGCGCGCGGTAAGAGTCGAACTTACGACCGCCCGAGTATCAGTCGGGTGCTCTACCAGCTGAGCTACACGCGCAATGAGAAGATACTACCAGAAAATAACAAAAAGTCACGGTTTTTGCTAGAATACATACATGCAACTACTTGCTCGTGAATCGTATCTTCAGGCAATAGAGAACTCTGTCGGAGCACGCCTTTTTCAGAACTTGTTTGCCAAAAAAGACGGGATATCTGTTGACCTTACCGAGGGAGGAAATCTCTCATGCGCACTTTTTGTCTCATCAATACTCATGCTACATCATCTTATTGATCCTTCGCGCGCTCCCCATGCAACAGTGAATGGTCTTTTGCGCAACATGGAAGACAGCGGGTGGAAAACGGGAACCAGTATTGTTCCCGGTGCCATACTCGTATGGGAGGCGATGGTACAGGGTGGATCAGAACCCCATACCCACATTGGTTTTGCTCTTTCAGAAAGCGAAGCGATAAGTAATATGTGGGAAAAACGAACCCCGGAAAAACATCACATCTATTTTGGCATGTCTTCAGACGGCTCACCTATACGAAAGATAACGAATATATACAAGCACGATATACTCTCTGTTTAGTATGAACCTCTATTCACAATATGAAGACGTAACTGATGAAGCTTGGCGCGGAAGGTCATGTGGACCCGTGGCACTCCTTATGCTCATGGGGTTGCTTCGTGGAAACATGGTAGCAACACCAGATGAAATTATAGAAAAAGGCCTTGAGGTAGAAGCATACAAACCAGGTGTCGGGTGGTATCACAAAGGACTCGTACGAATTGCAGAAAAATACGGTTTTTCTGGTGAAAACTTTGATTGGAGTACGCATACAAAAGACGAAGCATTGCGGTTATTACAAACAGTAGCCAACACTCATCCATTTCTTGCGTCAATCATCACCCCACAAGGAGGACACATTATTGTTGTTGAACATATAGATAAAGAAAAAGCATACATTTACGATCCAGCATATTCAAAACAAGAAGTAAAACGTACTATCTCAAAAAATGATTTTCTCAACGCATGGACACAGCGAATTATAGTAATCCACAACCCTTCTTGATTATTTTTCATCTGGTTTGATAGAGTGTTAGAAGAGATGATGTATTCCTCTGGCCGATCCCGACCAAGAGAATCAAAACGCGTGCGTGCTTTTAACGTTTCTACTCTCGAAGAAAAACTTCGTCGTCATAGAAATAAAAAAAGGATTTGGTATCGGTGTACAAGAAAACTTGCCTTTCAAGCGATTTCTATTTAAAAATCACCAAGAAGGCAGGATCCATCGCCATACGGGAGCATACTGACTAACAAAAATTGGATTGAATCTTTTCTTGAACTCTGAAAAGCCTTTCCAAGAATTGGGCTGTCCCGAAACCCAAAATTGCCCTAGATCTGCGTATTTGTATCCTTTTTCTTTGCATAGAGTCATCCAATGATCAAGCAGTCCGCACATCGCATGGGTTTTACTTGCCTCCTCATCAAAAAAACCTATGTAATAGTAGGACGCACCAACCGCGTCTGAGTTAATGCACCCTATGCCAGCAACAATGTTCCCCGTCTCTTTTTCAAGTACTCCAAAAATGGATATTGATTCTCCGTGGTGATGAGTATATATGCGAGAAAAATATTCTAAAATAATTTGTCCTGTCTTTTTATATACCACACTACCGCGATATGCTCTTTTAAATTCTGTCAGAGACAACTCTCTTATTTCGTGAGTTTGATTGAGGTGTCGTCTTTGCCATATGCTTCTTTCTCTTCGCATACCCGATGCGTACCATGAAAAAAGATCGCCCTCTCTCCTAAGGTCAATATATCCAAATTGGTATTTTTTTCCTTTCTTTTCTGAGCGATGCCATCCTTTGGGGCACACGTCTTCTTTTGTTACGCGTGTAAACTGTACGAGTCGCAATGGTGCTGGTTTAATATTTTTACTGAGTATAAGATCTGGCTCTTTATCACTCACATATGCTTCAATATAAAAAGGAAAAAATCCAAAACGCACCCCTCTCGGATTATCTCCTATACATTTAGGTTTAAGGTATTTAGGTATGCCTGCATAAAAATTTACATCAGGCCATTGTTCTCGCGGAACATACATACAGAAGAGTATTGTATCAAATAAAAAAACACCACACGCTTCGCGTGTGGTGTTTTTTTAAGTACAAAAAGAGACGCTCTTGTGTTCCGCCCATTCGCAATTCAGAAGCTCATATGTGGCTTCCGATGTTGCACCGGTAACGATCTCCGGCGGTCGAGTAGCATTTAGAGATGTCTACTATTTCTCCCGATGTTGCCATCGTATCGACGATGTTTGCCCTCCGGCAAACGGTTCCGATTGGATATGATCCACGAGCAGCTTCCGCTACCCGTGCCTTGTTACGACTTACTCCCTGTCATTGAGTTTACCGTAGTCCTAAATAAATTAAGATTTTGGGTACTCCCAACTTCCTTGAGTTGACGGGCGGTGAGTACAAGATTCGAGAACGTATTCACCGTGGTATGGCTGACCCACGATTACTAGCGATTCCGGCTTCATGAGGTCGTTGCAGACCTCAATCCGTACTGGGGGTAGTTTTTGGGATTTGCTCCACCTTACGGTCTTGCATCCTTCTGTACTATCCATTGTATCACGTGTGCAGCCCCAGGCATCAAGGGACATGCTGATTTGGCGTCATCCTCACCTTCCTCCTCCGTAAGGAGGCAGTCTCGCCTGAAAAAATAACAGACAACGAGGGTTGCGTTCGTTACCCCACTGAAGGGAACAGCTCAAGCCACGAACTGACGACAACCATGCATCACCTGCCAAACACCTTCGAAAGATTCCTCCCTTTCGGGAGGCGTGCAGTTTGGTTTCTAGCCTGGGTAAGGTTCTTCGCTTACCGACGAATTAAGCCACATGATCCACCGCTTGTGCGAATCCCCGTCTATTCCTTTGAGTTTTAAGCTTGCGCTCGTACTACCCAGGCGGCTCGCTTACCGCGTTAGCTTAGCCTCGCAGAGGGTCGATACTCCGCAAAGCGAGCGAGCAGCGTTTAGGGCCAGGATTACTGGGGTATCTAATCCCATTCACTCCCCTGGCTTTCGTGTGTGAGCGTCAGGTACAGACCAGTGCACTGCCTTCGCCTTTGGTGTTCCCCACGATATCAACGGATTTCACCCCTACACCGTGAGTTCCATGCACCTCTTCTGACCTCGAGTTGTACCGTTTCGCTTGCCGACTCTGGGTTGAGCCCAGAGATTTTACAAACGACTAATACAACCGCCTCGACACCCTTTACGCCCAATGATTCCGGGTAACGCTTGGGGCCTCTGTATTACCGCTCCTGCTGGCACAGAGTTAGGAGCCCCTTATTCATGAGGTACCGTCAAAAATTTCGTCCCTCATAAAAGATGTTTACGTACCGAAGTACTTCATCCATCACGCGGCGTCGCTCCGTCAGGCTTTCGCCCATTGCGGAAGATTCTCGACTGCGGCCTCCCGTAGGAGTAGGGTCCGTGTCTCAGTACCCTCGGTGGGGATCAACCTCTCAGTCCCCCTAATCGTCGTAGCCTTGGTAGGCCGTTACCCTACCAACAAGCTGATAATGCGCACGCCGCTCCCATAGCGAAAAAACTTTACCCTTTCGGGACCATCCGGAATTACCCCGTCTTTCGACGAGCTATGCCAGACTATGGGGTGCGTTCGTACGTGTTACTACCTCGTCTGCCGGTTGCCCTTGCGGGCCCCCTTGACTTGCATGCCTTATCCACGCCGCCAGCGTTCACCCTGAGCTAGGATCAAACTCTCATTAAGAATAGGCGGAACACAAGAATTTCACTTTTTGTTTTCCACCTTTGTGCGTTTATAAAAAACGCACAAAAATAGCTCAAGATATTAAATTTTCAAAAAACAAGCCACCATCCCAATATTTCATGGGATTTGTACTACACATAATATACTAATCAATACACTTTGTCAACCACCCCAATTAAGCATACTAAATAACGCCCTTAATATAAGATTGGTACAACACGAAAAAAGTTTTCCACAAGTTGTACACAATCAAAGAGTGCGTATACTTATACGAGCCGTCACGTGCCTATGAATCGTGAAAAACGAGAACGAATCGTGATTTCTTTAGGAGGCTCAATTATGGTGCCCCAGAGTGTTGATATTTCATTTCTTTCCTCTTTCAGGAAATTCATTTTAGAAAACCTTGAAAGAGGTTTTTCTTTTTATATTATTGCGGGCGGAGGAAAAACAGCGAGAAACTATCAAGATGCCGCAAACGAGATTCGAGGTACGCTTCAGGCAGAAGACGCTGACTGGCTTGGAATACATGCAACGCGTCTAAACGCACATCTTCTGCGAACTATTTTTCTTGAACATGCACAACCAAAAATTGTAAAAAATCCAGCACGATCTATTCAAACCAAATACCCTATTATTATAGGAGCAGGCTTTAGACCGGGACATTCAACTGACTATTGTGCCGTCATTGCAGCGAAAAAAATAGGTGCGAAAAAAATTATTAATCTTTCTAACACTGATTATGTATACGATAGTGATCCAAACAAAAATCCTCAAGCGAAGAAAATAGAGAAAACATCCTGGAAAGAGTTTAGAAAAATACTTCCCACAGAATGGAGTCCTGGACTTTCCTCCCCCTTTGACCCTATCGCCGCAAAAGAAGCTGAGCAATTAAAACTAGAGGTGGCAAATATAAACGGTGCAAGACTAGAAGAATTTCAAAACTATATAGACGACAAGCCTTTCATGGGCACGATAGTTACATAAGTTTTTTGAGCACTTCATCAATTTGAGTATACAGTTGCTCAACGGTGCCGTTGTTGGTAATAACCACATCCGCGCGAGAAATAATATCTAAAATATGTGAGGTCCCACCCTTTCCCGCATCTTCGTTTTCCGCATCTTTTTTAAACTGTTCAAAACTCACATTATCTTTTTCTCCTTCCTGTCTTTTATGAATACGTTCATATCTAGTATCAATAGATGCGTCAATTCCAATAATTTTTCCACCAATTTTCCTTACAAAATCTTCTTCAGCCCGGCGGTGAAGTGCTTCGAGCACGATATGTTGATACCCCTCTTTTTTCGCACGCTCATAAGAAAGCGCAACCACTCCACCCTCTCTTTCTTCGCTTAATTTTTTTGCGAGAGGGCTTAAGTATTCACGCGTTTCCGGAAGTCCTTGCTCGTGTAAAATGCTTCGTAAAGTTTCACTGCTAGAATAATGTATAAATCCTTTTGTTTTAAGGTAGGAAACAACTGTTCCCTTCCCTGATCCTATGGTTCCAGCTATACCGACAATCATTACTTAGTATTATCTTTTTTTACGAACTTTTTTGCAAGAGGAATGAGAAGAGGCGCTGCAACCAAAATAGAGGAGTAAGTTCCTGCAATTACCCCCACCAAAAGCACGAGGGTAAAAGAAAGTGTTGATGCTGGGCCAAAGAGGGCAAGGGCAAGGAGCGCAAGCACGGTCGTAAGCGAGGTATTAATAGAGCGAGTGAATGTTTCCTCGATACTAATCGCGACCGTTTTCTCAAATGGCTCTTCTATTTCTTTATCTTGATACTGTGTTTTTAACAGGTTAAGACGTTCACGCACTCGGTCGAAAATAACAATCGTATCGTTTACCGAGTACCCAAGCACTGCAAGGAGTGCAACCACCACGAGCGTGTCAACTTGCGCTCCTGTGAAAAATGCATACACCGAGAAAAATCCAAGAGGGATAAGAAGATCGTGCAAAAGAATGAGTACCACTGTTCCTCCGTATATAAAAGAAGAGACAGGCTGTGAGACTTTCCTAAACGCCCACGCAATATATATGACGATTGATGCTATGACCGCAAAGAATGCAATGAGTGCTTTCGTTGCAAGCTCTGACCCAAGTGAAGGGCCAATTGAGGTGAAGCGGAGTGGAGTTACTGGTTCTGTTCCAGAAAACGAGAGTGCTTCAAGTACTCGCTCATGCTCTTCTGGTGAAAGGGTTCGTGTGCGAAGTACAAAACCAGCTTCCCCGCTCTCGCGCAGAGAATACGGTCCCATTGATAGGTTGGTAATTGCATTTTTCGCATCATCCAGAGCGGGACGCTGGTTTTCGTATACCACCTCAACCAAAGAACCTCCCGTAAAATCAATAGAGAGCGGTAGGCCAAGAAAACTAATTGCACCAAGAGAGAGCGCAACTAGCACTCCAGTGATCCAAAAAAATACGGTGCGATAAGTGGTGAATATCATACTATGAGTGAATATGGAAACCAGAACTTAAAAGAAACTTCCATGCTCCTTTATTCTCTTTCGGCAAAATCACTTCAATAAAAATACGCGTAATGAGTACAGCCGTCAAAAGGGACGCGAGAATACCGAGCCCAAACACAAGTGCAAACCCTTGCACAAGCGAGGTACCTAACCAGAAAAGAATGACGGCTGAAATAAAGCCGGTAAGGTGTCCATCCCGAATCGCCGACCATGAGCGACTAAAACCAATACGCGCTGCCTGTTTTGGAGAGAGTCCTTTTTTGAGCTCTTCTTTCATGCGTTCAAAAATAAGTACATTAGCGTCAACTGCCATGCCAATAGAAATAATTAATCCTGCAATTCCAGAGGCGGTGAGGGTAATAGGAATGAATTTAATCGCGGAGATAATAATGAGTGCGTAGATAAAAAGCGCAAGCGTTGCAATTACTCCTGGAACTCGATACCAAAAGATCATAAACAATCCAACAAGTACAAATCCGGCAACTGCTGCCGACATACCCGCACTAAAAGCATCAAGGCCAAGCGTTGCGCCAACCGTATTGCTTCCAATGAGTTCAACAGGTACGGGAAGCGCACCAAGATTTATATTTTGTACCAAATCACGCGCTTCTTCTGGGGTAAATCCGCCCGAGATGCTTGCCTGCCCACCCGCGATTGCTTCGCGGATGACCGGTGCTGAAATGGGTGTGCCGTCAAGAAAAATAGCAAGTGTCTGCCCAACATGCTCACGAGTAATGCGTTCAAAAATAACTGCGCCCTCTTCATTGAGCTGAAGCATGACCATGGGCTCAGAAACAGTAGCACCTCCAAACTGGAGTTGCGCATTTTCAATATATCTTCCGGTAAGATCGGTGGGTAAAAATTGTGGCTCCTCTGATGATCCACTTTCATCAAGAAGCTTAAATTCAAGAAGAGGTGTTTCTCCAAGCGCGCGAACTGCTGCGTCTACATCCGTCACTCCAGGAAGCTCAACAATGAGACGATATTCAGGCACACCATTAAGTCCGCTTGATTTTTCTGTTTGCACCAGAGGCTCAGCGACTCCAAACACATTTACTCTTCTTTCTATTACTTCACGAAGCGCAGCAAGCGCGCCGTCAACATCTTCCCCTGCCGAGCTGGTATCCGCCCGATAAATAAGCTCGGTTCCACCCGCAAGGTCAAGCCCAAGTTTTGCCGCAAAACGGTGTTCTGGGTGATTGGTTGAGAAAACAAACCAACCTAAAAACACTGATACAAAAATAACCAAAAAAGGCACAAGCCATTTCATACGCGACACTCTAGCACATCTTTTTCTTTAAAGCTACGCGGTATGAATGTAGGTTTAAAAGAGCTTACTACGAAATTAGCGCCTGTCTACAAGTAAACCTCCACTCCCCCCTATTTCCTGAACGAGTGGCAGAAACTATTGCCTGATCGTCAACTCTTAATCTTCCGTCAACCTGACAGCTAACAACCGAATCTCCAATTCTTACTCGTGCTTCGATACGAGTTTCAGGAGGCAAGGCATCTCCACGAGGAGGTCTTCCTCCGTATACCATAATTACCTCATACACATCTTCAACTATACCTAAAGCCTGAAACGTTTCTGGTCCCGAACCGGGGTTTACCAGCTCCCAAGGAGAAGATTGTACAGGTTGAGCACGAGCATTTTCTCCTGGCACACTTAACGCGAGCGCGAGCGCAGTAAGTGCTGCTTGTATTGGTTCGGGTGCTTTTTTTCTTGGACCCTCTAACGACATCATCTGCAATGATGCTATATAAATTCATTATTCGCAAATATTACTCGTCAGTGTTGATACATTTTTAAACAAACACGCAACGGCAACAGGTCCCACCCCGCCTGGAACAGGGGTAAAAAGAGAGGTTTTTTGACCGCAGGATGGATGCGCGTCTCCCTGTATTGATCCATTTGATTCAGATGTTCCTGCATCAATGAGTATTACTCCTTCCCGTATCATATCCGGCATTATGAAATGCGGTTGTCCCACTCCGCTTATAATGACTTCGTATTCCTTGAGAGATTGTATTGAGAATGATTCTTTATTTACCGTTTCTACGGCAACACCATTTTTTCGAAGCCATGTTGCCACCGGCCTTCCTACCAACTTCCCTTCTCCAATCACAAGTACTTTTCTTTCAAAAAGAACAACATTGTGACGATCTAGAATTTCTTTTATCGCGCCGACCACAGGAGGAAGCAGTGCTCCAGGCATATCTTTCTCAAATTTTTCGTATGCTTGTGCACTTAATACGTCCGCGTCTTTTTCAAGGGGAATACTATTTACCACCGCTTCAGTGTTGAGGTGAGACGGAAGAGGGAGCTGAACAATAACCGCATCCGCACCTTCTTTTTGTACCGCATCAATACATTCTTCCGTTGTAGAAGTTTCTCTAAGCTCAACGACGTCAAGCACCATCCCCGCGTCTTTCGCACGTCTTGATTTTATGTTGAGATACGATTTTGTTGCAAGATTCGGCGACACCGTTATCGCACGCACCACTGGAACATGCGAAAGCATGCTCGTCCTCTGGCGCATTTCTTCTAAAATGGCTTTCGCGATTCCCCTTCCATCAATTATCATTTTGTTCTTCTTGACTGTTCAGGGACTTCTTTTTCATAAATACCGTTTGTATAGTAAAACGCATTAAAGCCTTCATAAAGATACTCATACCCAAGAATACGCGTCACCTTGCTTCCATCTACCATTATTGGATACGAGTAACTTTTCCATGCGCCAGGACCCGTAGGAATTTTGCCACGAGTAAGATGCCAAAAAAAGAAAAATGCCACACGCACCATCCACGGATACACAGGTAGTGTTCGTTTGCCCACCGCACGAGCCATGTCTTCTCCGCGGACCACTTTTCCTGGAGGACATATATTAAAAACTTCATATCCAGAAACAGGCGCGCCAAGGGCAATTCTCTCTGTAATCCCCGCCACATCATCTTCGTGAATAAACTGGCGAGCCCATTTTGGAGTCACCGGCACAAAAGAAACAAGATTAGAGACGAGACGTTCAGCAAAAGATTTCTCAAGCATTCCCGAGAGCGCAGCCTGAAGTCCAAAACGAATCCGCATAAACCTCCCACGAGGACCTGTAATCGCTGCGGGACGCACAATTGAAACCTGCATTTCCCTGTTAGTTCTTTTTTCGTATTTTTCTTTCAAATGATTTTCGCACCATCGCTTTTCTTCTGCATATAAATATTCTGATTCCCTAAATAAATCTTCTTCTTTAAACTGATGCTCTATGGTGTTGTCAGAAAACGCCCCATAAGACGCCACTGTTGAGAAATGTATAAGACGTTTTACAAAAACCTGAGAACAGCAAAAGTCAAAAACCTTATCGGATCCTTCGATATTCCACTTCCACGTTGTTTTCCTATCGCCATATATTTCTCTAATATGCCATGCTGTATGAATAACAATATCAGGAGCAAAACGAGCAACTTCAGCCTCCCATGCCTCAGCAGTATTCATCTGAACATAATGAAGTTTCGAAACATCTTTAAGAAAACCAGGAAGAGGTTCTTTATCAAGCCCAATAATTTTGACCACCTCTTTTTTTTCAGCAAACGTACGTACGAGCATTCCTCCTACGTATCCCGCTGCTCCAGTTATAAAAATAGTATGCATGCTTAAAATCTAAAAAGTACTCGTTTCAAGGTTTTCAGTAAGATTACCATATCAAGCCCAAGAGAGCGATGTTTTATGTAAAAGAAATCATATGCGAGACGTATTTTGGTTTCATGTACTGACTGTGGGCTTATGTTTCCAGTCTCATATTGCTGATTAATTTGAGCCCATCCCGAAAGACCAGGGGTAACCATGTAGCGAGTCATGTAATACGGTATCGCTTCAGCAAGTCTTTTACCAAGACCCTCAATATCATTGCGGGGGCCAATGAGAGACATTTCTCCTTTTAGAATGTTGAGAAATTGTGGAAACTCATCAAGAGACATTTTTCGTAGTACGGCGCCGAGTCGAGTAACTTTATTAATACTCTTTTTTTCATCAATCCATACATCATGATCAGAGGTATGTGCGGTCATAGTACGAAACTTATATACCACTATAGGTACACCGCCCTTACCAAAACGTGTTTGCGATATGAATAACGGTCCTCCTCCCTCCATTTTCATAAGAATCCAAATAATCGGCGCTACAAAAAACGTCGCGCACCCAATGATAATCGCACCCAGAATATCTATCACCCGTTTTAAAAACATAAAAAGCGCATCTTCAGTTTGATCGCTCGATCTTAAAAACCATGCGTACTCAAGAAGAGACAGTGGGACGCGATCAAACACGTCTTCGTACGCATCGCTAAATGAAATAATGCGCATGCGAGGATTGGTAAGTTTCATATCATAAATATCTTTAATGGTACTGCGGAGTGCGGGATGTTCTCTATCAATAATCAGAGTATACGCATTCTCTTTAATACAAACCTCGCTAAGTAAGGTTCGAGTATCAGCAACCTCAGCCGGACTCATTACTTTTTTTATAGAAAAAAGATATTTCGTATTACGACCAAGCTCTGCTTCAAAATCTTCTGCTTCTTTTCCTTCTGCAATAAGTATTGCATGTTCTTTGTCTCTCACTATGGGTACACGGGGAAATACAAAGACACGCCATATAAAAAGAAATACTGCGGAGACTAACAAGTAAAGAATAAGAATTGTTTTTGGCGCAATATCAATCCCGGGAAATAAAAAGAAAAATGATGAGGCGAGTGCAGAGTTTATGAGGTGTGCCTGGAAGAGGGTCTTTGCTAGAGCACTTTTAGAAAAAATAGTTTTTTTATGATACAGTCCAAGAATAAAAAAGCTGAGTGTCCACAAAAAAAAGACTGCGAAAAAAGGACCGAGGTGGAGTACTAAGTTTTCAATCGAAGGAAAAGATCCTGTACGTATAAAAAGCGCAATAACAAGAGAAACGATGAATACTGTCCAGTCACCAAAAAATAATACGCGCGCACTGAGGGTGCCACTATGAATCATAGGTACAGGTTATAATACTATATAACCTCACAAATCTCATGTCTGTTTCAAAAAAACGCCTCTTTTTTGTCATAACAAAAGCTACCTGGGGAGGCGCACAAAAATATGTTTACGATTTATTACACCATTTGCCCACAGAATACGAAGCCTCTTTAGTATTTGGGGTGCCCGGAACATTATTGGAAAAAGAAGGTATCAACACATTAACGCAACACTCTATAAAAGAGCTCGCTCGCGACCCATCACCAATTAATGATAGTATAGCGTTTCTAAAACTTTTCTCTCTTTTCAGAAGAAAACGACCAGACATCGTCCACCTCAACAGCTCTAAAGCTGGTTTTCTCGGTGCGCTTGCCGCACGTCTTGCAGGGGTTCCGAAGATTGTTTTTACCTGTCATGGATGGGCATTTACAGAACCTCGTTCCTTTTTATCAAAAGGATTATTTTGGTTCTTTCATTATCTGACCGTTTTATTTTCAGATACTATAATTCTTGTTTCAGGTGCATTACTTGATTATGCAAAAAAATGGAGGCTACCTACCAAAAAGATGATTGTAGTGACCCATGGCGTTCCTTCTATCGATTTTTTTACTCGAGAGGAAGCCCGAAAAAAAATAATTACTATGGATAGCACTCTTGCAAATTACCCGAATGATTTTTGGGTGGTAACTATAGCAGAACTTCATAAAAACAAAGGTATTGATGTTGGGATAGAGGCTTGGAAGTGTGCCCAAAAAAGAGAAGGTGCGCAGTGGGTTGTGATTGGATCCGGCGAAGAATCTGAAAGTCTAAAAAAACAAAAAGAATCATGTGAATCAATCCATCTCATTGGACACGTTCCTGACGCAGCACGTTATTTGCGTGCATTTGATCTCATGATGGTTCCCTCAAGAACTGAGGCTCTTGGATATGTGATTTTAGAAGCGGGACAGGCAGGAGTGGCTGTAATTGGAAGTAGGGTCGGTGGCATACGAAATATTCTTTCCGAAGAGACGGGTGCACTTGTGCAAACAGAAAATCCTGAAGACCTCGCTCAGATAATAGGAACATACATGCGTGACACAGAGGCCTTATCGCTCCTACAAAAAGCTCTCACGAAGAGAATAGAAGAAGAGTTTCAATTCAAAGAAATGCTTAAAAAAACATTCGCGCTTTATGAGAGCCCAACAAGTTCTTGATGTGCTTTGGTGCGAGCAACAACGCGCGCATGGCGAGCAAGCGAAGCAACCATGCCAAGCATGGCAAACGAAGAAACAAGGTGTGATCCCCCATAGCTCATAAACGGAATAGTGGTGCCCGTGACCGGTAATAAACCTACATTAATACCTGCATGAATGAAGGTATGCGCAAATAAAAGAATGGTGACACCAATAATAAAAAGAGAATCAAAATTTACCGCAGTACGCCTAGCTAAAGAAATGAGGTGAAAAAATAAATAAAGGAAAAGGAGAAGTACTAATACCACTCCAACAAATCCCCACTCTTCTGCAAACGCGGCAAAAATAAAGTCAGTTTCATATTCAGGAAGAAAGTGAAGTTCGCTTTGCGTCCCCTGCCCAATACCCTTTCCTAGTACCTGTCCTGAACCCACTGCAACCATCGCTTGAAACGCGTTATATCCAGCACCATGAATATCGCTTGCGGGATTGAGAAATGAAATAATACGCGTCTTTTGATATTCATGAAGTCCAAAGGTAAAAAGAAGTCCTCCCAAAAGAACCGCGGTACCAATCACCAGCATAAGGTGCGTACGAGATATTCCTGAAAAAAGCACCATGCCAAGCCATACTAAAGACAAAATCACCGCGGTTCCCAAGTCAGGCTGAACAAGAATAAGAAGAATGGGTATGGCAACATAAAGTCCTGAGACCACAATGTGCATAAAATCACGGATAAAAACATGTCGTCTCGAAAAGTATTTTGCAAGAAGCGCAATACATACGACCTTCGCAATATCTGCTGGCTGGAAAGAAAAAGCCCCGAACGTAAACCACGCTCGCGCACCTTTTACAGGATCCGCAACTAAAAGAAGGAGTATGAGGAGAAGAAGTGTTCCAAAATAAACGGTAACAATCACGCTTGTACGCCGTAAAAAAGAAACGTCAATAAGCGCAAAGAAAAAGAACACTCCTATACCAATAAAAAGCCAGAGTAGGTGACGTGAAGCTAGAGTTCCCTCTCCAGAGAAAGAGCTCATGGTACTAATCCCAACAAGAGTAAGCGCTATGGGTATAACAAAAAGGGGCCACTCTTTAAGAACAGAAAGCAAGTGAGAAAAAGGAGTGCTCATGGAAGCGGCACAATATCTATACGAGAAGGAACCTCTTCAAAAGAATTATTCCAGGTGAAAAATACTGAGCTAGCCTGACTCGGAGCAAGTGAGTTGATGATGGTTTGAGATGCGCCGATAACTTCATCGCTTGAATTAAACAAAACCGCAACCACACGAACATTCCTAAGCGTCTCTTCGCGAGGATTAAAAATGTTCGCCGTCACGCGAGGAGTTTCTCCTTCTTTATACTCTCTCTCAAGAATTCGGAGAGGTTCTTCAATCTGGTCTTGCGCTCTTTTAAAGATAATTTTTTCGCTATCAAAGGTGATGAATGTCTGCGCGATACGATCGCCTCCTGCATATATATTTGGAATAAAAAGAGGGGTGCGCGATGTTTTTGAGAGCGTTATGGTTCCCTCTCGAAATGCGATACGGTTTGTATGTTCATCAAAGAATTCAATGAGATAGGGAGCATCTTCTGCTTCGGCATTATTGTTTCTATTTTCAATATAGGCAATAAAATCTGCTTTCCCTTCCCCAATCTGAAGTGCTCGTGCAAAAACTACCACAGGCATAGAAACATCGGTAGTACAAAGTTGTAGACAGGATCCTCCACAATCAATACCTGTTTCGTCTTGATTTTGTTTTCTATCGTTACACGAAGGAACCTCATATATAAATGCAATTATTACTACAGAAATAATTGCAACAAGAACAGCTCCCAGGGTGGTAATAAAAAATGCTTGTCTATTTCCTGCCCAGCTCATTTACTTACTATACATCATCAAGTGATTCAAAAAGGGGGAGATCTGAAAATTTATCCTGTCTCGTCCTGAGAACATGCAAATCTCTTGGAACATTCGTTCCATGCACAAGACGCCTCACATAATGAGAAACTCTTTTTCTTGTTTTGTGGTGAGATTTTGATCCAATAACCTCAATACATAACGCTATTTGTTTTCGCAACGCTTCTTCGTAAGGAGACATAAAAAAATAAAACGCGGGCAGAGTGTTGGCGGCTAGCTACTCTCCCCTTGCGAGTACCATCGCCGCAGGCGGGCTTAACTTCCGAGTTCGGAATGAGATCGGGTGTACCCCCGCCGCCAAACCACCAACACTCTGCCCGCGTTTTTGTATAAAAGGCAGACACATAGGGTGAATCAAAAGGTCACAGATAGTGATATACAGAATTCCGCACAGGAAACTGGACATATTAGTACTTCTTGACTACACGCATTACTGCGCTTACATCTAAAGCCTATCAACCTAGTAGTCTGCTAGGTGTCTCATAACGATTCCTTATCTTAGAGCGTGTTTCCCGCTTATATGCTTTCAGCAGTTATCACAACCCGACATAGCTACCCTGCGGTGCTTTTGGCAAAACAGCAGGTAGACCAGCGGTCAGTTCACCCCGGTCCTCTCGTACTAGGGGCAAGCCTCTTCAAGAATCAACGCCTGTAGTAGATAGGAGACCAACCTGTCTCACGCACTATGTTATTTATATACTTCAATTACTTGAAGGGTCGGACTGTAGCTTCTTCGGTTCTCGAAGACTGACATTCAGTCTCTAAGGGCGGTCGCTATGATTAATCATAGTGACTTTCCCTCGGAATTATCCTTTGCAAAAGCAAATAGGATTTTTCCGATATGAGTCAGTAGTATCACTCTTTATTCCTAAAGAGGATCGCCGTGATGTGTTGGTTTCTTTTGGTCGTGCAAAATGCTACGCACGCCAGGATCTTTTTCATAGACGAAAAAACATTTTTGGGATTTTATTTTCTGTAACAGTAATCTCGAAGGGATTCAGACGGTGTGGGTGTCAATACAAGTATTGACAGTCCACACGGTCTGAACCCAGCTCGCGTACCTTTTTAATTGGCGAACAGCCAAACGCTTGGGACCTTCTCCAGCCCCACGCTAAGGTGAGCCGACATCGAGGTGCCGAACTCCGCCGTCGCTATGGACGCTTGGGCGGAACTAGCCTGTTATCCCCAGAGTAACTTTTATCCGTTAATCTCTAGCCGCATCTAAGGCGGACTATCGGTTCACTAGACTCTGCTTTCGCATCTGCGCGGGATGTACCCCTTGCAGTTAAGCCGGCTTGTGCTCTTACACTATCGGCACGGTTTCCATTCGCGCCTAGCCGACCTTAATAGACTCCTCCGTTACTTTTTAGGAGGATAGCGCCCCACCAAAACTACCCGTCACGCACGGTCCCGATAAAGTTCGTCTATCGGTTAGGAACTACAGAATTGAAGAGTGGTATTTCACTGGCGACTCCACGCTCCCCGAAAGGAACGCTTCAAAGTCTCCCACCTATGCTACGCATCAAGTCCATAGCCCCAATACGAAACTGTAGTAAAGCTTCTGGGGTCTTTTCGTCTAACTACAGGTAACCGGCATCTTCACCGGTATTGCATTTTCACCGAGCGAGTCCTCGAGACAGTTCTCCAGTCGTTACGCCATTCGTGCGCGTCGGAACTTACC
>JACCDX010652090.1_pt1 | contig 57849 bp, 52 predicted proteins | sample 7449681 | NCBI WGS metagenome assembly JACCDX01 (sample SAMN15323450, study PRJNA562643) | freshwater metagenome | isolation source: river surface water | place: USA:Blue River Watershed | collected 2017-08-18
AGGCCGCGGCCGGCACGGGACGGGCGCGACAGGGCCGCCGGCTCGGGCAGCAGGGCCGAGGTGGCCGAGCGCGGGCTGCCGTCGTCCTGGGGCGAGCGTCGCGAGGGCGGCGTGTCCATCAGCATGGACTCGGGCTCGCCGTCGCCATCGGCTCCCGCAGGCGGCTCCAGGCCAGGCTGCATGTCGGAGGGTGAATCGGTCGGCAGGCGCTCGAAGGACAGGGTGCGGTCGGAATCCGAGCCCGGGGGCGCGGCACGGACGCCGCGGCCCATCGGCGGGGTGATCATCTCGAAGAGCGCCCGCAGGCCGACGCGGACCGGCGAGGCGATGGCCATGGCCAGCGAGGCGATCGACGACCCCGCCGCCGGTGCGGACCGGCCGCCTGCGGCCGGGTCTGCCTTCGGCGCCGGCTGGCGCTGGGGCGAGGCGCTCTGGAGGTGGCGCGGGTGGGCCCGCGGGGCCGGGCGCTGCCCGAGATGGGTTCCTGGGGTGCGTGGCATGGGCGGGGCTCCTTGGGGTCGCGTCTGGGGGGCTCGGTGAGGGGGCTTGTCGGGGGTCTCGTCTGCGGGCTGCCGGCAGGCCCGTCGGTCGGGGCCGGGCGGGCCGCGGCAGCGACCGGGGGCGATTCTTGGACCGGCCGGTCACGGGTGACTTGCACCCCGCTGTCCCGGCACGCCGCGCCCTGCTCCGTGGCCTGTGCGCGCAGGCCCTACACTGCGCGCCCATGGATCCCGCCCCTTCCTCCTTTGATGCGATCGTGATCGGCGGCGGCGCCGCCGGCCTGTTCTGTGCAGGCGTCGCGGGCCAGCTGGGGCTCAGGGTGCTGGTGATCGACCATGGCGCCAAGGTGGCCGAGAAGGTGCGCATCGCCGGCGGCGGACGCTGCAACTTCACCAACCGCGACCTCGACCCGCGCGCGCCGCACAAGCACTACCTGGGCGAGAACCCGCAGTTCTGCCGCTCGGCGCTCTCGCGCTACACGCCGCAGGACTTCATCGACCTGGTCAAGCGCCACGGCATCCCCTTCCACGAGAAGCACAAGGGCCAGCTCTTTGGCGACCGCAGCTCGGAGGACTTCATCCGCATGCTGCTGGCCGAGTGCGAGGCCGGGGGCGTCCAGCGCTGGCAGCCCTGTGCGGTGAAGGCCGTCCGCCACTCGGACGCCGAGGGCTATGCGGTCGACACCGACCGCGGCACGGTGCGCGCGCCGCAGCTGGTGGTGGCCACCGGCGGGCTGTCGATTCCGCAGATCGGCGCCAGCGACCTGGGCTACCGCCTGGCCAGGCAGTTCGACCTGCGCATCGTGGAGACGCGACCAGCCCTGGTGCCCCTGACCTTCGACGGCCAGGCCTGGGCGCCCTGGGCCGACCTGGCGGGGCTGGCACTGCCGGTGCGCATCGAGACGGGGGCGAAGAAGGAAAAGATGTCCTTCGACGAGGACCTGCTGTTCACCCATCGCGGCCTTTCAGGCCCGGGTGTGCTGCAGATCTCCAGCTACTGGAAGCCAGGCGCCCCGGTGCGCCTCGACCTGGCGCCAGGGCAGGACCTGGCCGCGGCCTTGGCCAGCGCCAAGGCCGGCTCGCGCAAGCTGGTGGCCAACGAGCTGGCCGCCTTCCTGCCCTCGCGCCTGGCCGACGCCTGGGCCCGGCAGGACGCAGCCTGGCAGCGGCCGGTGAACGAGGCCTCGGACAAGGCCCTGGCGCAGCTGGCCCAGCGCATCGGCGCCTGGGAGCTCACGCCCACCGGCACCGAGGGCTACAGGAAGGCCGAGGTGACCGCCGGCGGCGTGGACACCCGCGAGCTGTCGCAGCAGACCATGGAGTCGAAGCAGCCGGGGCTGTACTTCATCGGCGAGGTGGTCGACGTGACCGGCTGGCTGGGCGGCTACAACTTCCAGTGGGCCTGGGCCAGCGCCTGGGCCTGCGCCCAGGGCATGGCGGCCAGGCGAGGCGCGGGGGCCTGAAAACCAAGGACCTCATCCGCCCCGGACCAGGGGCCCCATTGCCGGGCGCCGGTCAGGGCTATAATCTCGGGCTTTGCTGGCAATCCCCCGGCGGCCTGATCACCATATAGCCGGGGAACCTTCGCTGCGAGCCCGATCTTCTTGCAGCACCCATTTGGATCCAAACACGCAATGACGACCATCCGAGTCAAGGAAAACGAGCCCTTCGACGTGGCCCTGCGCCGCTTCAAGCGCACCATCGAGAAGCTGGGCCTGCTCACCGAGCTGCGCGCCCGCGAGTTCTACGAGAAGCCCACCGCCGAGCGCAAGCGCAAGAAGGCCGCCGCCGTCAAGCGCCACTACAAGCGCGTGCGCAGCATGCAGCTGCCCAAGAAGCTGTACTAAGCAGCTTCCCCGGAAGTTCATCGCTTCCAGGCAAGGCCCGCCCGGGGACGCTCAGGCGGGCCTTGTCATTTGCGGAGCCGCCCGGGCTTCATGCGCGGGCGGACCGCCCCCCAACACTGATCAAGGAGCCCACGATGTCCCTCAAGGAACGCATCACCGAAGACATGAAGGCCGCCATGCGCGCCAAGGAAATGGAGCGCCTGGGCACCATCCGCCTGCTGACCGCCGCCATCAAGCAGAAGGAAGTGGACGAGCGCATCGAGCTCGATGACGCCGGCGTGATCGCCATCGTGGACAAGCTGATCAAGCAGCGCAAGGACAGCATCGACGCGTTCCAGAAGGCGGCCCGCCAGGACCTGGCCGACAAGGAAGCCGCCGAGATGGCGGTGCTGTCCGCCTACCTGCCGGCCCGCCTGTCGGCCGACGAGGTCGCCGCCGAGGTGCGCGCCATCGTCGCCGAGTTGGGCGCCAGCGGCCCCGGCGACATGGGCAAGGTGATGGGTGCGGCCAAGGCCCGCCTGGCAGGCAAGGCTGACATGGGCCAGGTGTCCGCGGCGGTGAAGGCGGCCCTGGCCGGTTGAGGACGAACACGGCGACCGCCGGGGATGGCGGGCCGCCGGGGGGGGTGAGTCAAATCACTGAAGGCCTGGGCGCGCAGCAGCCCTACAATCGACACGGTTTTCTTTTTGACCTTCATCCACCTCAGGGACCCTCCATGAAGAAATTCGCGATCACCGCCGCCGTCGCCACCACCCTTGCCTGCGCCAGCCTCGGCGTCCGGGCGCAGGCCGCCTACGTCGGCCTGGGCGCTCCCGGCGTCCTGACCCTCGGCTACGCCATGCCCATGGGCAGCGCCGGTGCCCTGGGCGGCCAGTGGGGCGTGCGCGGCGAATTCGCCGGCGGCCTCTCGGCAAGCCAGTCCGTCACCGAGGAAGGCAACACCTACTCGGCCAAGGTCCGCGCCAACCGCCTGGGTGCCTTCGCCGACTGGTTCCCCACCGACAGCGGCCTGCGCCTGGTGGGCGGCCTGACCGCCAACGACCTGAAGATGACGCTGGGCGCCAGCAGCACCGGCAACATCGAGGTGAACGGCAAGACCGTGAGCCTGTCCGGCGAGCGCTTCAACGTCACCATCAAGCAGCCCAGCGTCACCCCCTACCTGGGCCTGGGCTGGGGCCACCGCGCCAGCACCGAGAAGGGCCTGGGTTTCTTCGCCGATGTCGGCGTGACCTTCGGCAAGTTCACGGCCTCGGTGGACACCACCCTGGTGGGCAAGAGCGGCATCACCCAGGCCGACGTGGACAAGGAAGTCCAGTCGCTGAAGGACGCCGTGGCCAAGCTGTCCGTGATGCCCAGCGCAGCGATCGGCGTCAACTACCGTTTCTGATGCGCGTGGGGCGCGGCGCCGGGGCCCGGCGCCACCCCGCTGCACATCGCGAGGCAGAAGCCCGCCGCCCTTCGGGGTGGCGGGCTTTTCTGCTTCAGGAGCCGGCGACCTTCATCCGGTTGATCAGGACCGAGCCCACGGTCTTGGCGCCGTAGTTGTAGGCGTCGGCGCCCACGGCCTCGATGCCCTGGTACATGTCCTTGAGGTTGCCGGCAATGGTGATCTCCTGGACCGGGTAGGCGATCTTGCCGTTCTCGACCCAGAAACCGCTCGCGCCGCGCGAGTAGTCGCCGGTGACGTAGTTCACCCCCTGCCCCATCAGCTCGATGACGAACAGGCCCGTGCCCAGCTTGCGCAGCATGGCCTCGAGGTCATCGCCCGCCTGGGTGAGGCGCGAACGCATCACCAGGTTGTGCGAGCCGCCGGCGTTGCCGGTGGTCTTCATGCCCAGCTTGCGGGCCGAGTAGCTGGAGAGGAAGTACCCCTCGACCCGGCCGCCGTCCACCACCCGGCGGGCACGGGTGCGCACGCCTTCTTCGTCGAAGGGCGCGCTGCCCTTGCCTCGGAGCTGGTGCGGGTCCTCGTCGATGTCGATGTGGGAGGGAAAGACCCGCTGGCCCAGGGAATCGAGCAGGAAGGTGCTGCGGCGGTACAGGGCGCTGCCCGAGGTGGCCTGCACGTAGGACCCCAGCAGCCCGGCGGCCAGGGGGGACTCGAACAGCACCGGGCACTCGCGGGTGCTGATCTTGCGGGCCTTGAGGCGCGAGAGCGCGCGCTCGGCGGCGTAGCGGCCGACGGCCTCGGGCGAGGCCAGCTCGGACGCATCGCGCATGGAGCTGTACCAGGCGTCGCGCTGCATGTCGTCGCCACGGCCGGCGATGGGCGCCACCGAGAGCGAATGCCGCGACAGCGCATAGCCGCCGCGAAAGCCCCGGGTGTGGGCGCTGAAGAAATGGCTTTGCTGCGCCGAGACGCCAGCGCCCTCGCTGTTGGTGATGCGGCGGCTGGTCTTGAGGGCGGCTTCCTCGCAGGCCAGGGCCAGGCGGGCGGCCTCTTCGCTCGTGATGTCCCAGGGATGGAACAGGTCGAGGTCGGGTTGCTCGGTGGCCCGTGCGATGTCGTCGGCGTCGGGCAGGCCGGCGACCGGGTCTTCGGCGGTGAAGCGGGCGATGTCGTAGGCGGCCTGCACCGTCTGGCGGATGGCGCCTTCGGAGAAGTCGGAGGTGCTGGCGTTGCCGCGGCGCTGGCCGATGTAGACCGTCACGCCCAGGGACTTGTCGCGATTGCGCTCGACGTTCTCGAGCTCGCCCTTGCGCACCGAGACCGACAGGCCGCAGCCCTCGGAGGCCTCGGCGCCGGCGTCGGTGGCGCCCAGCTTCCTGGCATGGGTCAGGGCCAGGTCGACCAGCCCCTCGAACTGGGCACGGCTGTAGGAAAAACCTTGGGTGGCGCGGGCGGCGGGGGCGGAGGTGGTCTTCATGGCGCAGCTATGATACTTGCGCCCTACTCCCTGCGCCGTCCGCGCCCCCCGATTTCCTCCATGTCCCGCAAACCCAAAAAAGGCTACTTCGTCCGCGGCCAGTTCGTCGCCGAAGGCAGCGAACTCGACCTCCAGCTCAAGGCCGAACTCAAGGGCAGCGAGATCAGCAAGACCGACCTCAAGCGCGAGAGCACCGAGCTGCAGAAGCTGGGCGAATCGCTCATGACCCTGCGGGCCGACCTGTTCACGCCGCTGGCCCTGCCCGACAAGCTGGTCGACGCCCTGCGCGAGGCCGGCCGGATCACCAACTTCGAGGGCAAGCGCCGCCAGATGCAGTTCGTGGGCAAGTTGATGCGCAAGCTCGAGGACGAGCAGCTGGACGCCATCCGCGCCGCGCTCGATGAGCAGCAGCGGGGCTCGGCCCGCGAGACCCTGGCCCTGCACGAGGCCGAGCGCTGGCGCGACGACTTGATCGCCCGCGACGAGGCGGTCGGCGAATGGCTCGACAAGTACCCAGGCACCGACGCGCAGCAGCTTCGCTCGCTGGTGCGGCAGGCCCGCAAGGACCGTCCGGCGCCGGATGCGGCGGCCGTCTCGCGCGGACAGGCGCCGCGCCAGGGGCGGGCCTACCGCGAGATCTTCCACCTGGTGAAGGAGCAGATGCGGGCGGCGGCCGGCGAAGGCGCTGGCACCGATGGCGACCAGGACGACCTGGACGGCGACGACGAGGAATGAGCGACAGGCCCCGGAGTTTCAACGCGCCATGAGCCATCCGCATCCCGCTGAAAACGCCACCGCCGGCCACGACCCGGTCCGCATCGGCATCGTCTCCATCAGCGACCGCGCCAGCAGCGGCACCTACGAGGACAAGGGCCTGCCGGCGCTGAAGGACTGGCTCTCGCGGGCGCTGCTCAATCCGATCACTTTCGAAGCGCGCCTCATCCCCGACGAACAGGACCGCATCAGCCAGACCCTGGTCGAACTGGTGGATGCCGGCTGCTCGCTGGTCCTCACCACCGGCGGCACCGGCCCCGCGCTGCGCGATGTGACGCCCGAGGCCACCCTGGCAGTCGCCGACAAGGTGATGCCGGGCTTTGGCGAACAGATGCGGCAGATCAGCCTGCGCTTCGTGCCCACGGCCATCCTCTCGCGCCAGGTGGCGGTGATCCGGGGGCAGAGCCTCATCATCAACCTGCCCGGGCAGCCCAAGTCGATCCAGGAGACGCTGGAAGGACTGAAGGACGTGGAAGGCCGCACCGAGGTGCCGGGCATCTTTGCGGCCGTGCCCTATTGCATCGACCTGATCGGCGGGCCCTACCTGGAGACCGACCCGCGGGTGTGCGCCGCCTTCCGGCCGAAGAACGCGGTGCGGGCGCCGCGGGTGGTCTGAAGCCTACTTGCCCACGAGCTGCGAGAGCTTGTCGGCCTCGAAGCCCTCTCGCCGTGCCGCGTCCTGCGGCACGCAGTCGGGGCCACCCTGGCCGGCCGAGAGCTGTTCGATGGCCTTCCACAACAGCGCGATCTGGTGCTCCTGCGAGGAGGCGTTGTCGATCAGGCCCTTCATGGCCTGGGACAGCGGATCGTCGCTGTCGGTGATGCCGTAGGCCGAGAAGCCCATGCGGCTGGCGGCGGCCTCGCGGCGCGCGCTGTCCTCGGCCTGGATGATGCGCGCCGGAATGCCCACCGCGGTGGCGCCGGCCGGCACCGGCTTGATCACCACCGCGTTGCTGCCGATCTTGGCGCCCTCGCCCACCTCGAAGCCGCCCAGCACCTTGGCGCCGGCGCTGACCACCACGTTGGGGCCCAGGGTCGGGTGACGCTTGGTGCCCTTGTAGAGGGAGGTACCGCCCAGGGTGACGCCCTGGTAGATGGTGCAGCCGTCACCGATCTCGGCGGTCTCGCCGATGACGACGCCCATGCCGTGGTCGATGAAGACCTTGTCGCCGATCTTCGCGCCGGGGTGGATCTCGATGCCGGTGAGCCAGCGCGAGACATGCGAGACGAAGCGCCCCAGCCAGAAGAAGCGACGCGTCCACAGGCCATGTGCCAGGCGGTGCAGCATCAGCGCGTGCAGGCCCGGGTAGCAGGTGACGACCTCCCAGGTGCTGCGGGCGGCGGGGTCCCGCTCGAGGATGCAGCGGATATCGGAACGCAGGCGACTGAACATTGCGGCCTAGTCTAAGGCTTGCGGCGCCGGGCTGCCGGCGGGGCCGCGGGCCGCCACTGCCTGCTGCATGGCCTTGGCGATGCCGCGCAGGATGTGGACCTCCTCGGGGGTGAGGTCGGCGCGGTTGAACAGCTGGTTCAGGCGCGGCATCAGCTTCTTGGGGGCGCGGGGGTCCAGGAAACCCACCTCCACCAGGGCCTGCTCCCAGTGGGCCAGGAGGCCGGCGACGGCGGCGGCGTCGGCGTGGTCCGCTGGCGGCGACGGTGCCAGGTCGAAGCCGCCCAGGGCCTGCCGCCACTCGTAGGCGATGACCTGCAGCGCCGCGCCGAGGTTGAGGGAGCCGTAGCCCGGGGCGGTGGGGATGGTGAGGGCCACGTGGCAGCGGTAGACGTCGGCGTTGGCCATGCCGAAACGCTCGGACCCGAACAGGAAGGCCACGCCCGCAGGCGCGTCGGGGCCGCCGGCGCGGGCGCGGGCCGCCAGGGCGGCCAGGTGAGGGCGCGGGGCCTCGGTCGGCGGGCCGAAGTCGCGCGGGGTCATGGCGGTGGCGCACAGGTGGGAGACGCCGTCCAGCGCCTCGTCCAGGGTTGCCACCACCCGGGCCCGGGCCAGGACGTCGGTGGCGCCGCTGGCGCGCTGCACGGTCTCCTCCCTGCTAAGGACGTCGGGCCAGCGCGGATTGACCAGGACCAGGTCGTCGAAGCCCATGACCTTGAGCGCGCGCGCCGCCGCGCCCACGTTGCCGGCGTGGCTGGTCTCGATGAGGATGAAACGGGTCTTCAAGGCAGGCCTGTAAAATCACGCCATTGTCGCCGCCCGCATCGACGGGCAGCCTGCCACCCCACCCGCCTGCCCTGGCGGGCCGGCCCCGCCCTCACAGGCGCGCTCCTTCCCTTAACAAGCGATGTCGTCCACCCAGCACCCCATGCTCAACATGGCCATCAAGGCCGCCCGCGCCGCCGGCGCGATCATCAACCGGGCCGCGCTCGACGTCGAGTCCGTGCGCGTCTCCCAGAAGCAGGTGAACGACTTCGTGACCGAGGTGGACCACGCCAGCGAGCAGGCCATCATCGAGACCCTCCTCACCGCCTACCCCGACCACGCGATCTGGGCCGAGGAGTCGGGCAAGACCCAGGGCCGCCAGGGCTCCGACCACGTCTGGATCATCGACCCGCTCGATGGCACCACCAACTTCATCCACGGCTTCCCGGTCTACTGCGTGAGCATCGCGCTGGCGATCCGCGGCAAGGTGGAACATGCGGTGGTCTACGACCCGACCCGCAACGACCTCTTCACCGCCACCCGCGGCCGCGGCGCCATGCTCAATGACCGCCGCATCCGCGTGAGCAAGCGCACCGACCTGCGCCAGGCGCTGGTCTCCACCGGCTTCCCCTACCGCAAGGGCGACAACCTGCAGGACTACCTGCGCCTCATGGGCGAGGTGATGCAGCGCACCGCCGGCCTGCGCCGCCCGGGCGCCGCCGCCCTCGACCTGGCCTATGTGGCCGCGGGCTTCACCGATGCCTTCTTCGAGCTGGGCCTGGCGCCCTGGGACGTGGCGGCCGGCTCGCTGCTGGTGCAGGAGGCCGGTGGCCTGGTCGGCAACTTCACTGGCGAGGCCGACTTCATGGAGCAGCGCGAGTGCCTGGCAGGCAACCCGCGCGTCTACGCGCAGCTGGTGCCGCTGCTGCACAAGTACAGCAAGTTCGCTGGCGCCGGCGAGAAGGCCCAAATGCGCCAGGAGCGCGGCACGCTGACCCAGGGCGGCGCCGACGAGGACGGTACCGCCAGCAAGCCGGCCGACGCCACGCCGGAAGGCACGCCGGGCGACGCGCCGCTTTGAGCGGTCGCCCCCTGCGGCAACAGTCCCCCGAGGGCGCCCCGCGTGGCGCCCTTTTTTCTGTCACTGCACCGGCACCATGAGGTGCTGCCAGGGCGTGCCCGGCCACATCACATAGGGCTGACGCGTGTCGGGCTGGGCCACACGCGGGTACTGGTCATAGAACGACGAATCGGCGCCCACCACCATCACATGCGGCCCGGTGGAGATCCAGGCGTTGCCGGCCGTCGGCCGCTGCGCGAAGGGATCGGTGTTGCTGGCGTCGGTGCCGCCGGCCAGCATGTACATGAAGCCGATGCGGCCCGTGGCCGGCGGCCGCTTCGCCATCCAGGCCTGCGCCCAGGCCAGGGCGTTGCGGTCCATGCACATCGGGTCGGGGCCGGGCGTGGTGGGGTTGTCCGGCATGCAGGTGAAGCCGTTGCTGCCCTGGCGCAGCACGCGCATGCTGCCATCGGGCTGGGCCGCCATGATGGTCGCGGTCTCGGCCACGCGTGCTGGCGCGGCCTGCATGGCGCTGGACACCAGGCTGAGATCCTGGGGCGAGACGGAGGCGGTGCCGGAGCCGGTCGAGCCGGCGGCACCCGGTGTGCCCTGTGTGCCCTGCGTGCCCTGTGTGCCCATGCTGCCCGTGGCCCCTGCAGCGCCAGGCATGCTGCCCATTCCGTGAGAAGGCGGCATGGCCTGGCCATGGGCCAGTCCCGCCCCCAGGCAGGACGCACAGGCCAGGGCCAGCGCCAGGCCGCGAGACAGGGGGTGGGGCGTGCGGCCGGGTGTGCGCCGGCCTGCGCTGGCGGCTCGAACGGGTGTCGCGGAACGGGTCGTGGGCATGGCAGTCTCCGGTGGTCGGTGGGCGGGGATGGAGCCCTGGACCAGGGGCCCAGGACCAGCACCCAGCATCCCCGGCGCCAGCCGACGCTGGCGGCGACACCGCCGACACATGGTGTCGGCACACCGCCGACACATGGTGTCGGCACACCGCCGACACATGGTGTCGGTAACTGCTGATGGCGGCACCCGGATGCGCGCATGCGGCAAGCGGCGCCCGGGCCGCAGTCACAGCGCCAGGCACGCCGCTTGCCCGCTGCGGGGGCCCTTCATGCTGGAACCCACGCCCCACATCCCCCCCGAGGCGCTGCGCGCCGGCCAGCAGGCCCTGGTGCAGGACCTGGCCTGGGCCAGCCTGTGCGGCGCGTTCTCGAGCGGGGTCATCCTCACCGCCTTCGCGCTCGGCCTGCACGCCAGCCCCTTCCAGCTGGGACTGCTGGCGGCCATTCCCTTCGTGGCCCAGGCCGCGCAGTGGCCGGCCAGCCTGCTGATCGAGCATGTGCGCCGGCGGCGCCTGATCGGCGTGGGCGCACTCACCGCCGGCCGGGCGTTGACACTCGCGATGGCCGCCCTGCCCCTGCTGGACAGCCCGCGGCTGGCGCTGGGGCTGCTGCTGGGGCTGCAGGTGCTGATCTCGCTGCTCAATGCGGTGGGCGGCTGCGCGGTCAACTCCTGGCTGCACCAGCTGATTCCACCCGGTCGGCTGGGTGAGTTCTTCGCGCGGCGGCTGTTCTGGGGCACGGCCCTGGCCTGCGCCGGCACGCTGGCCGCGGGCGCACTGGTCGAACGGGGCCCGGGCGCTGCGTCGCCGTCTCCCTTTGCCTGGTGCTTCGCCATCGCGGCGGCGACCGGCTTCGTGAGCTCATCCTTCCTGGCGCGGGTGCCCGAGCCGCTGATGCGCGACGCCGGCCCGATGATCGGGATGATCGAGCGCCTGCGCGCGCCGCTGCAAGCCGGCAACTTCCGGCACCTGCTGTTCTTCCTCGGCGCGTGGACCATCGCCTCCAACCTGGCCGTCCCCTTCGTTGCGGTCTACCTGATGGAGCAGCTGGGCCTGCCCCTGGGGCAGGTGACGCGGCTGTGGGTGGCCAGCCAGGTGGCGAATGCGCTGACCCTGTACCTGTGGGGCCGGCTGTCCGACCGCCTCACCAACAAGGGGGTGCTGGCGGTGGTGCTGCCGCTGCATTTCGCCGGCGTGATGGCCCTGGTGTTCGTGGACCAGATCCAGAGGCCGGGCCTGCAGATGGCGCTGCTCTATGCCATCCACGTGGCGCTGGGCGTGGCCGCGGGCGGCATCGGCCTGGCCACCGGCAACCTGGGCCTCAAGCTCGCGCCCGCGGGCAATGCCACCGCCTACCTGGCAGCCATCGGCCTGGTCTGCGCCATCGGCGGCGGGCTGGCGCCCCTGGCCGCGGGCGCGATCGCGCAGGCGGTGAGCGCGCGCGAGCTCTCGGCGGTGCTGCGATGGACGGCCGGCGGCCAGGCCAGCGAGCTGCGGGTGCTGCAGCTGGCGCATTGGGACTTCCTGTTCATGCTCTCGGGGGCCGTTGGCCTGTACGTGATGCACGCGCTCTCGCGCATCAGCGAGGGCCGCGAGGTGGCCGAGCGGCAGGTGGTGCAGGAGTTCCTGCTCGAGGCCCGGCGCTCGCTGGCGGGCCTGTCCTCGATCGCCGGTGGCCTGGGCAGCCTGTTTCCCTTCGAGCGCATCACCGAACGGCGCAAATGGTGGCGGGAGCGGCAGGCGGCAGAACAGAAGGAGGCCCGCCTATGAGGCCTGGTCCAGCGCCCGCGCCGCGCCCCATAGCGCCGGCGAGACATCGGCGTCGATCACCCATACCGGCATCGACGCCAGCAGCGCGCGAAAGCGCCCCTTGTCCTCGAAGCGCTCGCGGAAGGCCGAAGCGCGCAGGAAGGGCAGGATGCGTGGCAGGATGCCGCCGCCGAGGTAGACGCCACCACGGGCCCCCACCGTGAGCGCGAGATTGCCAGCCACCGTACCCAGGAACGCACAGAACAGCCCCAGGGCCTCGGCCGCCACCGGCTCGCCGGCAAGCGCCTCATGACTGACGGCGGTGGCATCGAGCGCCGGGCCAGGCACGCCGCGGATACCGCGCAGGGCGGCATGCAGGTCCGCAAGGCCTGGCCCCGACAGCACCCGCTCGGCGGACACATGGCCATGGCGCGCCGCGAGCGCACACACCACCTGCCACTCGAGCTCGGTACGCGCAGGCAGGGTCACATGCCCGCCCTCCCCGGCCAGCGCATGCCAGCGGCCATCCAGCCGCAGCAGGGTCGAGACGCCCAGGCCCGTCCCCGGGCCGATCAGGGCGCGCGGTTCGCCGTCGACCGCGGCGCCGCCGCCCACCGCATGCAGCTGCGCCGGCAGCAGGTCTGGCAGCGACAGCGCCAGCGCGGCGAAGTCGTTGATGAACAGCAGCCGCTGCAGCCCCAGGGCCGCCTGCACCTGGCGCACCGAGAAGCGCCAGGGGTGGTTGGTCATGTGGATCTCGTCGCCGGTGATCGGGTTGGCGATGCCCAGGCAGGCCGCCGCCGGCAAGGGGCGGCCGGTGTCGGCGAGGTACTGACACAGGGCCTGCTCGGGGCCGGGGAAGTCGTCGCTGCGGTAGTGGCGCAGGTCGGCCAGGGGCTGGCCCGGGCCGTCCTGCCAGGCCAGGCGGATGTTGGTGCCGCCTATGTCGCCGAGGATGCGGCCCGCGCCGGCGGCCTCTCTTGCCGATTCGGGCACGGGGCCGCCAGCGTGACTCGCCTGGGGCGATGGGGCATGCGTGGGCGGGGACATCAGGCGGGTTCTAGCACGCGGCGTTGCCCCAGCGCGTGGGACGGCCGGCCCTCGCGAACCCGGACGCCTCAGGCGCCCTGCACGATCGCCGCGATCGCCTGGCCGAGGTCGGTGGTGCTGGCCTTTCCGCCGAGGTCCGGCGTGAGGTGGCCCGACGACGGCCCCGCGCGCAGCACGGTCTCGATGGCGCGCACGATGTCGTCATGCGCCGCCCGGCCGGCACCCTGGCCGCCGGTGAGGAAGTCCAGCATCATCGCCGCCGACCAGATCATGGCGGTCGGGTTGGCGATGTTCTGGCCGTAGATGTCCGGCGCCGAGCCGTGCACCGGCTCGAAGAGCGACGGGAAGTTGCGCTCCGGGTTGAGGTTGGCCGAGGGCGCGAGGCCGATGGTACCGGCCGTCGCCGGCCCCAGGTCGGACAGGATGTCGCCGAACAGGTTGCTGGCCACCACCACGTCAAAGCGCTGCGGCTGCAGCACGAAGCGCGCGGTGAGGATGTCGATGTGCTGCTTGTCGACCTGCACCTGCGGGTAGGCCTTCGCCATGGCGTCGGCGCGGCCGTCCCACCAGGGCATGCTGATGGCGACGCCGTTGCTCTTGGTGGCCACCGTGAGGTGCCTGCGCGCGCGGCCGGCCGCCAGCTCGAAGGCGAACTTCAGCACCCGGTCGGTGCCGAAGCGGCTGAACACCGACTCCTGGATCACGATCTCGCGGTCGGTGCCGGGGTACATCACGCCGCCGAGGTTGGTGTACTCGCCCTCGGTGTTCTCGCGCACGATGAGGTAATCCAGGTCGCCGGGCTTGCGGCCCGCCAGCGGGCAGGGCACGCCGTCGAACAGGCGCACCGGGCGCAGGTTGATGTACTGGTCGAACTCGCGCCGGAACTTGAGCAGGCTGCCCCAGAGGGACACGTTGTCCGGCACCGTGGCAGGCCAGCCCACCGCGCCAAAGAGGATGGCGTCCATGCCCTGGAGCTGCTGCTTCCAGTCGGCCGGCATCATGTCGCCATGCTGCGCGTAGTAGTCGCAGCTGGCCCAGTCGATGGGGGTGAGCTGCAGGTCGATGCCGTGCTTGCGGGCGGCGGCCTCCAGCACCCGCAGGCCCTCGGGCATCACTTCCTTGCCGATTCCGTCACCGGGAATGACGGCGATGCGGTAGGGGGCGGACGGGGTCTGGCTCATGGTGGCGTCATGTCGCAAGTGAATGAGGGGCCAATGGTAGCGAGCGGGTAGCGAGCCGATCGCCCCCTGCCCGATCAGGGGGGCCAGCTCCGGGGGAATTGGGGGTTCGCGGGGAGAGCCAGCGCATCGGTCACAATGGCCGGCGAAGGCCAAGGCCACCCCGTCATCAGGGGGTGTCCCCGGGACACCGCCGGCCCTCGAACCAAAAGAAGCAGGAGTGCTCAGATGAGACGGAGACACATCGCCCTCGCCTTGCTGGGGGTGGCGCTGCTGGCGGGCGCTGGCGGCTGGTTCAGCCTCGACAAGGAGACCCGCGGCCTGCTGGCCACTTTGCCCACCAACCGGGACATCCTGTTCTGGAGCCAGGACCAGCGCGACGCTGCCTTCCGCGCCCTGGACAGGCTGCCGGTCCTGGCCAAGTGGCGCACCATCCCGGCCAGCAACCAGCCCCGGCCGCTGCCGCCGGGTCCTCCGCTGAAACTCGACATCGACCTCGACGCCTACCTCGCCAGCCAGCGCAATGCAGGCATGGTCATCCTGCACGACGGCCAGGTGCGGCTCGAGCGCTACGGACTGGGCTTCGACGCCCAGGGGCGCTGGACCAGTTTCTCGGTGGCCAAGTCGGTCACCGCGCTGCTGGTGGGCGCCGCCGTCCGTGACGGCCATATCCGCAGCCTCGACGACAAGGTCAGCGACTACCTGCCGGCGATGAAGGGCTCGGCCTATGACGCGGTGAGCATCCGGCAGCTGCTCACGATGACCTCCGGTGTGCGCTGGATCGAGGACTACGGCGACCCGCTCTCCGATGTGGCCCGCTTCAACAACCACCAGCCCGAGCCGGGCGTGGACGCCCTGGTCAGCTACCTGCGCAAGCTGCCGCGCGAGGTGCCCGCCGGCTCGCGCTTCAACTACAGCACCGGCGAGACCAACCTGGTGGGCGTGCTGCTGGCACAGGCCACCGGCAAGCCGGTGGCGCAGTACCTGTCCGAGAAGATCTGGGGCCCGGCTGGCATGGAGGCACCGGCCACCTGGATCCTGAGCAAGACAGGGCAGGAGATCAGCGGCTGCTGCATCCAGGCCAGCACCCGCGACTTCGCCCGCATCGGCCAGTTCATCCTCGATGGCGCGAAGGCCAATGGCCAGCCGGTCGTCCCCGCGGACTGGCTGGCCGAGGCCACCAGCACCCGCGTCGGCATCGGCGCACCCGGGCGCGGCTACGGCTACCTGTGGTGGATCTATCCGGACGGCAGCTTCACCGCGCGCGGCATCTTCGGCCAGGGCCTGTTCATCGACCCCAAGCGGCGGCTGGTGATCGCCTCCAACGGCAACTGGGCGGGCGGCGCGCGCGACACGAAGGCCATGGCGGAACGCGACGCGTTCTACCAGGCGGTGCAGCGCGCCGTGGACGCCGAGGGGACAGTCACCCGGTCGCCCTAGAACCGGTAGCCCAGTCGCAGCACCCAGTCGGTGGTGTTCAACTTGAGGCCGGCACGGGTGCGAGCCCGTCGGCTGCAGGCCGACGCTGCGAGGTGTCGAAGGCGGAGGGGCCGCGCCGCTCCTCGCGGCCATCCGCATGGCGCGCGAAGCGGCCCGGGTCGGCGCCGTGGACTGGCGCCATGTCGGGCCAGGGCCAGCCGCCGAACTGGGTGCGGCGGTAGTCGGCGAAGGCCTGGCGGATCTCGGCTTCGGTGTTCATCACGAAGGGGCCGTACTGCGCCACCGGCTCGCCGATGGGGCGGCCTTGCAGCATCAGGAACTCCACCGGGTGGCTGCCTTCGTTCACCAGTTCCACCGCGGCGCCGGCGTCGATCACCAGGGCCGCGTGCTCGGATTGCAGGTGGCCGCCGATGCGCACCGATCCGCCAGCGAAGAAGTACAGGCAGCGGCGGGTGCCGCTGGCCGCGCCTCGGGCCGGTGGAAGCGTCCAGCGGGCACCCGGATCCATGCGCAGCGTCCAGATGGCGACATCGGCCTCGGGCCGGCTGGCCCAGGAATCGGGCGGCGGCGCAAGCGGCCGGGCGTCGTGTCCGGGCACGGCGCCAGCGACGCACAGCAGCTCGGTCTGCGGGCCGCCCGCCTCGCCCAGGCGCAGGCGCGGGATGTCCTCGCCCCAGAACATGGTGAAGTGGGGCGTGGCCATCTTGCTGCGCGCGGGCAGGTTCAGCCAGATCTGGAACAGCTCCATCGGGTTGGGGCGCTCGGTGTCCAGCAGCGGGAACATCTCGGCGTGCACCACGCCCCCGCCGGCGGTGAGCCACTGGGTGTCGCCGCCGCCGTAGCGGGCTGCCGCGCCCAGCGAATCCGAGTGGTCCACCAGGCCGCGGCGCACGACGGTCACCGTCTCGAAGCCGCGGTGCGGGTGGCCGGGAAAGCCGGGAACCTCCTCACCGTGGTACATCCGCCAACCGTCGGCGTTCTGGAAATCCTGGCCGATGGCGTGGCCGGCCAGCGATGCCGCCGGGCCGAAGCGGCCGTTGGCGCGCGGGTAGGGGTCGTCGTGGTGGACGCAGAACAGGAAGGGGTCGAAGGTGACCCAGGGGAAGCCCAGGGGCTGGATGGAGAGGATGGGGCTGGCCATTACCGCACTGTAGCGCCCGCCGTGACGGGCCTCAGGGCCGCAGGGTCTTGAGCGCCCCGGCCCAGGCCAGCACCGCGTCCAGCAAGGCGTTGACCGAGGCCTCGTGACGCGGGTCGGGCTTGAAGCGGCTGAAGTCCTCGAAGTCGGAGAACAGCGACAGCATCACCTGCGGCCGGACATCGGCAATCATCAATTCGGCCATGATGAGGCGCAGGTGCTCGACCGCCCGGGTGCCGCCGGCGCTGCCGTAGCCGATGAAGCCGGCGGCCTTGTGGTTCCACTCCTTGTACAGGTAGTCGATCGCGTTCTTCAGCGCGCCGGATGTGCCGTGGTTGTACTCGGGCGTGACGAAGACGAAGCCGTCGAAGGAGGCGATCTTCTCCGACCAGCGGCGGGTGTGCTCGTGGTGGTACTGCCCGCGTGAGGGCGGCACCGGCTCGTCCAGCAGCGGCAGGTTGAAGTCGGCGATGTCGACCAGCTCGTAGTCGGCGTCATTGCGGCGGCTGGCGATGTCGTGGGCCCAGCGGGCCACCGCCTCGCCGATGCGGCCGGGGCGGGTGCTGCCGAGGATGGTGGCGATGCGGATCATGGGGGCTCCTGTTGGGCGGGTGCTGGACGACGGGCGCCAGGGAATGGCGCACGCGTCCGAGTTTTCACGGGGGTGGCGCCCCGTTCGCGTAGGAGGAGAACCCATTAAAGTCTTTCCATCCCGGAGTCCGCCGTTCGTTCCCCATCACCGATCACACGCCATGACCTATCCCGTCCGCGGCTACGCCGCCACCTCCCCCACCAGCCGCCTGGGCCTTTTCAACTTCGTGCGCCGCGACCCGCGGCCGGACGATGTGGTGATCGAGGTCCTGTTCTGCGGCGTCTGCCACACCGACCTGCACTTCGCCCGCAACGACTGGGGCGGCACCGAGTACCCGGTGGTGCCGGGCCACGAGGTGATCGGCCAGGTGCTGGAGGTCGGCGCCCAGGTCACCCGCTTCAAGGCCGGCGACCGCGTCGGCGTCGGCTGCCTGGTCGATTCCTGCCGCACCTGCGCCGCCTGCGGCAAGGGCTGGGAGCAGTACTGCGAGTCCGGCTCCACCGGCACCTACAACGGCGTCGACCGCCAGGACGGCAGCCCCACCTACGGCGGCTATTCCGAGAAGATCGTGGTCTCGCAGGACTTCGTCCTCAAGATGCCCGGCAACCTGGACCTCTCCAGGGCCGCCCCGCTGCTGTGCGCGGGAATCACCATGTGGTCGCCGCTGCGGCACTGGCAGGCCGGCCCGGGCAAGCGCGTGGCCATCGTGGGCCTGGGTGGCCTGGGGCACATGGGCCTGAAGCTGGCCAAGGCCCTGGGGGCCGAGGTCACGCTGTTCTCGCGCTCGACGGGCAAGGAGGACGATGCCCGCGCGCTGGGCGCCGACCGGGTGGTGATCTCCACCGACAAGGCGCAGATGGCGGCGGTCGCCGGCCACTTCGACCTGATCATCGACACCGTGCCCTACGAGCACGACCTCAACCCCTATGTGCGCACCCTGGCCACCGGCGGCACGCTGGTGCTGGTGGGCTACCTGGGCCCGCTGAACAAGCCGCTGAACACATCGCCGATGGTGGTGCGGCGCAAGTCGGTGGCCGGCTCGCTGATCGGCGGCATCGCCGAGACGCAGGAGATGCTGGACTTCTGCGGCCGGCACGGCATCACCGCCGATGTCGAGGTGATCGACATGCAGGGCATCAACGAGGCCTACGAGCGCATGCTGGCCTCGGACGTGAAGTACCGCTTCGTGATCGACATCGCGTCACTGCGCGCAGAAGCGGCAGCCGGGCGGCCCTAGCCAGCCCGGTCAGGACCGACCGCTCTCGTCTGACGGCCCCCCGCTTGGGCGGGCCGCGGACGTCGTCCACCCGCGTGAATTGGCACCGTAATCTCGATCGAAGGTAGCCCCATAGAAAGCCTTGGGCTTCGTGTGAAATCCGGCGAAGAAAAACATGAGCCGCATCCGCAACAGAAGGACCCAAGGAGACACGCATGGACAGGAGACGCTTCAACCAATACGTCGCTTCCGCCATGGCCAGCGCCATCGCGTGGCCATCGGCGAACGCCCAGAGCCGGCTGCCCGCCACCGTCAGGATCATCGTGCCGTTCACGGCGGGCGGCAGCAATGACGTTTTCGCGCGCGCCCTCGCCCAGAAGATACCTGTCGACAGCGGCACCCAGGTCATCGTGGAAAACAGGCCGGGGGCAGGTGGGGCCAGTGGGTCCGCCTTCGTGGCCGGATCGCCCGGCGATGGCGCCCATATCCTGATCGGATCGAACAGCATGGTGATGAATGCCGTCGTTCAGGTCAATCCTCAATACGACCCGGTGAAGTCGTTCAAGACGGTTGCCATCCTGAACCGCGGCCCGAACCTGATCCTGGTCAGCAAGAACAGCAAGTACAACGACCTTCCGAGCCTGTTCGCCGCCATGAAGTCCGGCGAGGTCCGGAACTACGGGTCTGCCGGCATCGGATCGGCGGCACATCTTTTCACCGAGATGCTGAACCGCGAGTTGAACAGCAGCGTGCAGCATGTCCCGTACAAGGGCATCGCGCCCGCCATCACCGACATGATCGGCGGCAACATCGACGTGGTCATCGCAACGCCTGCCTCCTCGTCGGGCCAGTTGAAGGGCGGCTACATCAAGGCGCTGGGCGTGACCAGCGCCGAGACCTCGCCCTTCTTTCCTGACCTGATGCCCTGCACGAAGCTGCTCCCGAATTTCGTCGCGGAGTCGTGGTGGGGCATCTTCGCCTCCGCGAAGACGCGGCCCGAGCTCGTTCAGTACCTGAACCAGCTGATTCAGACCGCCTGCAAGGACCGCTACATGGTCGACATGTTCACGCGGGAGGCCACGACGCCCGTCAACATGAATACCAAGGTCGCGGCCGACTTCGTCGCAGCCGAAACTGAAAAGTGGGGCAAGGTCGCACGGTCCCGGAATATCCGCTCGGACACCTGAAGCAAGCACCGCCGCCAGCACCGGTGAATCTGTGGGCCAAGCGCCTGGAGCGATGACGACCTTGGACAATTGCACGCAACGGCTGGCGGCGTATGGCGCGTCGACGTCGACCACGCCCCTTCCCACCGAGGTCGCCCACGATTTCAAGCGGGCCCTCATGGACTACAGCGCCTGCATCCTGGCCGGCCTGTCGGAACCCGTGGTCCGCTCTACCCTCGACTTGATGCTGGAGGACGGCCAGGCTCCGCATGACGACCTGCCCGTCGCGGCCTTGGTGGCGCGGCTGAAGGGCCCCAGCGCTGCGTTCGTCAACGGCGTGCGGGCGCACGCCCTGGACCTGGATGACGGCTACACGCAGGGCTCCTGCCATCCTGGCGCGGCGATCTTTCCCGCGGCCTTCGCGGCGGCAAGGAAGCACAAGACTTCGCCCGCCCGGTTCATGTCGGCTGTCGCCCTCGGTTACGACGTGACCCTGCGGATCGCGGCGACGGCACATCCGACGACGGCCGCCCATGGCTTTCACAACACCGCGATCGCCGGCGTCTTCGGCGCCGCCGCTGCGGCCTCCGCCGTGATGGGGCTCGATGCCGAGCGATCACGCCATGCCCTCGGGCTGGCCGCCAGCTTCTCGGGCGGTGTCCTTGAGTTCCTGCACGACGGCTCGGATGCCAAGCGCCTGCACGCTGGCAAGGCGGCGCGCGATGGTGTCTTCTGCGCCGAGCTGGCCGCCCGCGGGATCAGCGGGCCGGCGCGCGCACTGGAAGGCAAGTTCGGCTTCTTCAACGCATTCGCCCGGGGCGAGATACGCCAGGGCCACCTGCTGGAGGGGCTGGGGCAGGAATTCCTGATCTCGCGCCTCTATTTCAAGCTGTATCCCTGCTGCAGGCATTACCACGCCGCCATCGACGCGGCACGAGCCATCGTCAAGGAGGCCGCGCTCGAAACCAGCGACATCGAGCGCGTCGACATCGGGCTGTATGGCCTGGGTGTCCACGGGCATGACCAGAAGCGCGTCCACACCCTGCTGGAGGCACAAATGAGCGCTCCCTGCGCCGTGGCCCTGGCATTGCTGGACGCCAACGTGACGATCCAGAGCTTCCGGCCGGAGAGCCTGGGCCGCCAGGCTCTCCAGGACTTGATGCTCAAGATCGACACCCGGGAAGATGCGCTCTGCGAGCAGCTTTACCCGTCGGTTCGATCAGGGGTGGTGACCGTCCACCTGAAGAACGGGGAACGGCACGAGCGTCGCGTGGAGAGCCCCAAGGGCGAGGAAACGAACCCCCTGTCCGACAAGGAGCTGGAGGAGAAATTCCGTTCGAACGCCAAGGGCGTCCTGCCCGACCCGGCGATCGACGACGTGGTCCGGCGCATCTGGCAATTTGAATCCGAGGGCAGCGCGCTCATCGAGCAGGCCCTGTGAGTCAGACCCCGTATCCCCTCAGCACATGCAGCATCCCGAAGAAGGCCTTCTGGATGACGTCCTCCTCGACACCGGCATACCCGAGCAGCAGGCCCTTCTGCTTCGGCTCGGTGCTGTAGTAGGCGGACAGCGGCTTGCACAGGATGCCGGCCTCCTTGAGCCGCCCCACCACCTCGACATCGTCCATCGCCTGGGGAAGATGCAGCACGAGGTGCAGGCCCGCGTGGCTGTCCTCCTTGGACAGGAAGCTCCTGCCCAGGTACTTGATGATCAGCTTGCGCAGCCAGTCGCGGCGCCTGGCGTAGACGACACGCATCTTGCGGATATGTTTGGTGTAGTGGCCTTGCCGGATGAATTCGGCCAGGGCCATGTGCGTCACCAGGTGTCCTTGCCGGTGGATCTCCCCGTGCAGACGCTGCAACGGTTCGGCCAGGCCCTCGGGCAGGACGATGTAGCCCACACGAAGCCCGGGAAACAGGCTCTTGCTGAAGGTGCCGATGTAGATCACCGGCGCGTTCTTCTCGAGCCCCTGAATCGAGGGGACCTGCCGGCCCCCAAAACGGAACTCGCTGTCGTAGTCGTCCTCGACGATCAGGCACCCATGGGCCCTGGCGTAGCGCAGCAGGCTTTTCCGTCGCTCGATGCTCATGACGGCGCCGCTGGGGTACTGGTGCGAGGGCGTGGTGAAGATCAGCTTGGGCACCGGCGCGTCCGGGTCCAGGCACATGCCCTCGCCATCGATAGGTAGCCGGACGACCCGGACGCCGTGCGCCAGCTGCAGCAGGTTGTTGATGCCCCAGTAACAAGGCTCCTCGACCCAGACGGTGTCCCCAGGGTCCAGGAGGCACCGGATCACCAGATCGAGGGCCTGGTGGATACCCTCCGTGATCAGCATCTGCTCGGGCTTGCACTGCACCGCGCGCCCGACCCGCAGGTAGTCCGTCAAGGCGCTTTTGAGCTGCGGTGCGCCCCCCGTCGTTCCATACGTGAGCACCTCCGGCTGCGCGTGGCGCCACAGCTGGTTGAGGATCCGGGCATAGACGGCACGGGGAAAGGCCGTCACATCCGGCACACCCGGCATGAAGGCGCCCCATTGCCGATTCCCGACACTGGCATGACCCAGGATCGCCTGTGCGCGCTTGGCGAGTCCGACTTCGCCAAAAGCGAACACCGCGTCCGTATCGTCCTTGAGCTCAGGGGGAAGCAGCGCCTTGTGGACCATCGCCGGCGTGACCGCGGAGACGAAGGTGCCGCTGCCCACCACGCTGTAGACATAGCCTTCGGCACACAGCTGCTCGTAGACATAGGCGGCGGTGTTCCGCGAGATGGCCAGTTCCGCCATCAGGTCGCGCGTCGAGGGTAGCCGGTCGCCGGGATGCAGCAGGTTGGTGGAAATGGCCTGGCGGAACAGGTGCACCAGATGCGCACCCAGGGTCCGGTGGCGGGCATGGTCCGCCAGCTCCTCTCGCCACCCTTCCCTCTGAAGCAGCCAGTCAAGGGACCAGGAGCTCACCGCCATCCTCCACTCTCACCATCAAAGCGCTTCACGGTAGATCCGGGCGGCAGCCTCGGCGGTCACGTCACGGGGGTTGTTCACGAGCAAACGGGTCTGGTTCATGGCGTCCTGGACCAGGGCGGGCAGATGCTGCTCGGTGATACCAATCTGCCGAAGCCGGGTCGGGAGCCCGAGTTCGGCTGGCAATGCCTGCAAGTAGTCGATCAAGGCTTCGGCCTGCTGCGGCACGCTCCCGCCTGCGCTCGGACGGATGATACGGAACAGCTCCGCATACGCCTCCTGCACCGCCTCGAGGTTGAACCGCGCCACGTGCGGCAGCACCAGGGAATTGGACAGTCCATGCGGTACCTTGAACTGTGCACCGACCGGGTAGGCGAGCGCATGGACGGCGGCCACGGGTGAATTGGCGAAGGCGGCACCCGCCAGGCAGGCGCCGATCAGCATGTCCTCACGGGCCTGCAGGGCCTGGCCATCGGCGCAAGCCTGGTGGATGGCTCCCGACAAGAGGCGCAGCGCCTCCCGGGCGAAGCAGTCGGAGATCGGGTTCTTGTGGATGCGGCCGGTGTAGGCCTCGATCGCATGGACCATGGCATCGATGCCAGTCGCCGCGGTGATGTGCGACGGAAGGCCGCGCGTGAGCTCGGCGTCCAGCAGGGCGATGTCCGGGTACAAGAGCGGCGAGACGACGCCCCTCTTCTCGCCCTCGCCGGTGGTCACGATGGAGATGGGGGTCACCTCGGAGCCGGTGCCGGCAGTCGTCGGCACCAGCAGCAGCGGCAGCCGCTTCCCCCGTGCCTGGTTCACGCCGTAGGCGTCCTCCAGCCGCTGGCCGCCCGTCGCCAGCAGGGCCACCAGCTTGGCGACGTCCATGGAGCTGCCGCCACCGAAGCCGACGACGCCATCCGCGGCAAACTCAGCGGCACTGGCGACGGCGGCCTGGATCACGGCGACTGGCGGATCGGCCTCCACCTCGGAAAAGACACGGAACGGGATCTTGTGCGCCTGGAGGCTGTCCAGGGCCGCGTCCAGCAGTCCGGCGCCGATCACGCCCGGATCCGACACGACCAGGACGCGCTGGCAGCCCAGGCGGCCGATCAGCCCGGCCAGCTCGCGGGCGCCGCCACGGGCCACGCGGATGGCGGCAACACTGTTGAATTCGAAGGTCTTGGACATGACGGGGCCCGGGTGAGAGGGATACCCGCGGATCGCAGGCATCCCTTTCATGACACGGGGAAAGCGCGTGAGACGGGAACGGTCAGTCGACCATCTTGCTGGTCACGCCGGACAGGACATCGGCGTCGTGCTTGGACGGCAGCTCCATGAGACGGCGGCGGTTTTTGGACCAGAGCGCCATGTCTTCGTCGGTGTGGAACACCTGGCTCTCGGGCATCTTCTGCCAGCTGTCGATGCGAAGCCACATGCGCAGCAGGTGCCGCCGCTTGTGCAGCTCCTGGGCGTCGGTGTAGTCGGTGCGGCCGTGGACCATGGTGCGGTTGTTCAGGAACTGGATGTCACCGTCGGTGAAGCCCATGTCCAGGTAGTGCTCGGGCATCGCGGCCACCTTGCGCACGCGATAGAGCGCGTCCGACTCCTCCTGCGTGTAGGGGCGCTCGCCGCTCTTCTCGCACAGGCGGGCATAGCCCGTGGGCAGGTAGCTGATGAACTCGCCGTTTTCATCGTTGAAGAACTTGACGCGATGCTCACTGAAGGTCCGGGTGGCGTGCCGGCCGTCTTCGTCCGTGCGCTTGAGGTACAGGCCTTTCTCGAGGACGCGCAGGCTCTCGGGATGGTGCTGGGCCATGTAGTTGTGGACCGTCACCGCGCTGCTGATGCGGCTTTCGCCACCCGCCAGCGCAGTGCGCAGGCACATGAGGCCGATGATGTCGCACGAGTCGGTGTGCATCAGCTGGCCGCCACCCTTGCGGTAGCCGCGCGACTTCGGCTCGTAGTCGCTCACATTCACCACGTGGCCGATCAGATCGCCGAGGTAGGACTGGGTGAGCGTCTTGCCGACATACGCGCTCAGGCCGAAGTAGACATAGGCCATGTCGTCATCGCTGTACCGGTCCCGGGGCAGGCCCCGCAGCATGAAGAAGCCGCAGCCGTTCTTCAGGCGATCAGGCAGCGACCGCATCAGCTTGGCGACCTTGTCCAGCGGGAAGTTGGTCGGATTGACCTCGGGGAAGTCGATCGGGCCCAGCGACTTCAGGTGCGCGAGCGCCTGGTCGATCTCCTGGAGCTCCTCGGCCGACAGCACATGGAGACCCTCCTTCCTCCAGTCGATCTCGGGGCCCTTCCAGGCGGCGGGGCCAGTGATTTGCGTGCCAATGATCGTCATGTCCATGTCCTTTCAAACAATGATTCCGTCCGCCCGGAGGGCGTCCACCGTGGCTTTGTCGAAAACGCGTGACAGCACCTCGTCGTTGTTCTCGCCGACGGCGGGGGCATGGCCGTAGATGTTGGCCGGCGTTTCCGAGAACTTGGATGTGACGTTGTGCATGGGGAACTCGCGTCCCGGAGGGCCGAACAGGATCATCGATTCGCGGCTGGCCACGAACTCGTCGTCCAGCAGCATCGACGCATCATTGACCGGGCCGGCGGTGATCGAGTTCTTCTCGAAGATCTCGAGGTTTTCCTTGAGCGTCTTGGTGCGGATGAACCCGCCCACGGCGGCGTCGACCAGCTCCACGTGCTGCAGTCGGGAAGCGTTGGTCAGGAACCTCGGGTCAGTGACCATGTCGGGGCGCCCGATCAGCGTGAACAGGCGCTCGACGATGCTTTGCTTGGCCGCGGAGATGGCGATCCAGCGGTCGTCGGCCGTCTTGTAGACGTTGCGGGGACAGGTGGTGCTGGAGCGGCTGCCGGTCCGCTCCTTGAGCTTGCCGGTCAGGTGATACACCGCCGCCTGCGGGCCGAGCATCGCGATCACGGGGTCGAACAGGGCCAGATCGATGACCTGCCCCTTGCCATTGCCGCTGCGCACATTCAGGACCGCGGCCACCGTGGCAAAGGCCGCATAGATGCCCGACGACATGTCGGCCAGGAACAGCGGCGGCAGGACGGGCGGCCGGTCCTCGAAGCCGTTGATGGCGGCAAAGCCGCTGTAGCCCTCGATGACGGTGCCAAATCCGGGCTTGTGCTTGAAGATGCTGTCCTGGCCCCAGCCCGAGATCCGCGTGATCACGAGCTTCGGATTGGCCTTGAGCAGGTCCTGCGGATCCAGCCCCATCTCCTCGAGGACGCCGGCGCGGAAGTTCTCCACCAGCACGTCGGCGTCGAGAATGAGCTTGCGGATGATGTCGACGGACTTCTTGTTCTTGAAATTGAGGCCGACGCTCTTCTTGTTGCGGCAGTAGATCTGCCACCAGATCTCCATGCCCTCGGTTTGCCAGTCCCGCAGCGGATCTCCCTCGGGGGGCTCGATCTTGATCACCTCGGCGCCCATGTCGGCGAGCTGGTGGCCCATCATGTTGCCGGTGACGAACCGGGTGAGGTCGATCACGCGCAGGCCCTGGAGCGGCCCGGTGGCCGCCTGTTCGACCGTCTTCTTCTTCAATCGCATGGAGTCTCCCTGGGCTTGTCTCAGATGGGTTCGATCTTTCGGCTCTTGGCAACCGCGACCCACTTGTCCTTTTCCGCCGCCACGAACTTGCGGGCCTGCTCGAGGTCCATCGTCACCGCGGTGGTGGACTCGTTCTTGAACAACTCCGCCATCCGGGGGCGGCGCGTGATCTCGTTGATCTTCTTGTTCAACAACTCGGCCAGCGCCGCGGGCATCTTCGGCGGCGCAAACACGCCCCACCAGGATTCGACCTCGTATTTCGGGATGAATTCGGCCACCGGCTTGAGGCCCTTGAAGAAGGGCGAGGCCTCGGGGCTGGTGACGCCGATCGCCTTGAGGTAGCCGCCCCGCAGCTGCCCGCCGACCGACGCCGAGGTGGTGATGACGAAGTCGATGTCGTTGCCGATGATGTCGGTGGCGACGTTGGCGATGCCCTTGTACGGAACATGCGTGATGTCCGTCTTCAGGCCGAAGTTCAGCATCTCGCCGGCGAGGTGGGCGTTCGTGCCAACGCCCGCGGACCCGTAGTTCTTGACCGCGCCCTTCTTCATGGCGTCGAACAGGCTGGGCAGGTCGTTGTACTTGCTGTTGCCGTTGACGATGACCAGCGAGGGGCCCTTGTTCAGGATGGCCAGGTGGGTGAACGAAGTCGCCACGTCGAAAGCCGGCTTGGCCTGTACCGCGTTGTTGGTGGTGATGCTGTTCGAGGTGAGGAGCAGGGTGGCACCGTCGGGGGCTGCCTTGGACACCTGCGCCGAGCCGGTGGCGCCACCCGCGCCGGGGCGGTTCTCGACGATGAAGTTGATCTTCATGTCCTCGGTCAGTTGCTCCGCCAGCGCGCGGGCGAAGACGTCGTTGCTGCCGCCGGGTGCGAAAGGCACCACGATCTTCACGAGGCTGGGCAGGCCAGCCTGGGCCCGCAAGGCCTGGGGGAGCAGTACGCCCCCGGCGGCAAGGGTGGCGAATTTCGAAAACTGTCTACGGTCCATGGCTGTCTCCTTCTCTTGACTTGGCTTCCTGATTCACGGCGGCACGCCGGCGCCCATGGCGCCTGGCGCAGCGCCTTCCATTCACTCGATCAGTCCGAGCTTTCTTGCGGTCCGGACAATGGAACGGGCTCGCTCGAAGAGCGGCGCGTCGACCATCTTTCCGTCGACGACGAATGCACCCATCCCCTGCATTTCCGCGCTTTCCAGCTTGGCCAGCACCTTCAGCGCATGGTCGATCTCGGCCTCGCTTGGGCGGAACACGCGGTTGGCCAGGTCGATCTGGGTGGGATGGATGCAGGACTTGCCGGCGAACCCCATGCGCCGGGCCAGTTGGGCCTCGGCGACGAAGCCGTTCTGGTCAGCGACATCGGTGAAGGCGCCATCGAGCGCCATGACACCGGCCTCGCCGGCCGCCATGCGCACGGCGAACATCACCTGCTGGATGGCGGCCACTTCGCGCCGGTCGATGCCCAAGGGGGAGCACAGGTCGCCGTATCCGATCTGCAGGCCGGCTACGCGAGCGCCCGTGGCGGCCAGTTCCGCCGCCCGCCGAAGCCCCCTGGGCGACTCGATGTTGACAAGAATTCCTATCTTCTTGTTCAACCCAAGCTCCTTTTCATAGGTAATCAGAAGCTTTTCGGTTTTGGCTATTTCCGCCGGATCCTCGACCTTGGGTATGTTGATGTAATCCAGACCCGCCCGGACAACTGCGGATATATCTTTTTCAAAGTGGGCCGAAGCTACCGGGTTGGTCCTCACGATAAGGGTCTTTGCACCCTCTCGAGATACCTCGAGGAACTGCCCCACATGGTCACGGGCCTCGCCCTTGCGGTCCTCGGTCACCGCATCCTCCAGGTCGAAGGAGAGTGCGTCCGCGTTGCTTTGCAGCGCTTTCTGGAACAGCTCAGGCCGCGACCCCGGGACAAACAACTTGCTTCGCATGCCCGTCACTTCCTGCGGCAAAAAACTGAATTGAAAAACGACATCGGGTCATTACCTCCAGACCCCATGAAAATGCGAAGAAATGAATTCAAGGCGAGCTTTTCCCCACGCAATGCGTGTGATTTCAATCAACTGAAGCATCAATCTGCGAGTGCAGGAATTGATCTGTTGCAGGCCTTATTTCAAAGCATCTCGCCGATCTTTTCGGTGCCACTTCCCAGTGAAATTACGGTGTCAATTGAGGGCGCAGAGTCGATGGCAGCGTCATGCAGCGCGGCGTCAACGCCGGTCAAAAAAAACGGCCGACGCGCGAGCGACGGCCGTTGGGAGCAGGCACAGGAGGCCGCTCGCTGTCCTGTCACTCGCCCTTGAAGCCCGACTCCTTGACGATGGGCGTCCAGTAGGAGATCAGGCGATCCACCTGCTGGCCCAGAGCGCGGCCGTCCGCATAGTCAGCGCGCACCTGAAGCGCGACGAGGCGCTCCTGCACGGACGGCTTGGCCAGCACCTGGCGGAGGGCGTCTTCCATCTTCTTGCGTTCGGACTCGGGCGTCTTGGCATTCGTCCAGAAGCCGGAGAAGGCGCCACCGTTGACGATGTTGAAACCCTGTTCCTTGAAGGTGGGAACGTTGGGCGCCATGGGCGAGCGCTGCTCCACGAAGAAGCCCAGCGGCTTGATCTTGCCGCCGGTGTCGCTCAGGCCGTCACCGGCCACCATGATGCCGACCGGGATCTGGCCGCCGATCAGGTTGGTCTTGACCTCGCCGCCGCCCTTGAACGGAATCAGGTTCATCTTGAAGCCGAATTCCTTGGACATGACCAGGCCCAGGAACTCGGTGATGCCGCCCGCCGCCGACGAACCGTAGACCGCCAGGTTCGGATTGGCCCGGGCGCGGTCCACGTACTCCTTGAGCGTGTTGATGCCGGCGCTTTCGGAAACGAACAGGCCCAGCGGGAAGGACACGATGCGCGCCACGGGCGCGAAGTCGGTCCTGTAGTTGTAGCGAAGCGTCGCTTCGGAAGTGGTGATGGTCGGGAAGATCGCCCAGCTGTCCGGGGCCAGCAGGTAGCTGGTGCCGTCGGCCGGGTTGGTCTTGAGGGCCTGGGCGGCCAGACGGCCACCGGCGCCCGGCCTGTTCTCGACGATCACGTTGCGGCCCAGGATGGGACGCAGTTCCTCGGCCATCACGCGGGCGAGGATGTCGCCGTTGCCGCCGGCAGCGAAGCCGATCAGGATGCGGATGGGCGGTTGCTCCTGTGCGGAGGCGAGCAGGCTGGCCACGCCCAGGAGGGCGGGGATGATTATTTTTTTCAGGGATTTCTTGAACACGGATGTCTCCTTCAATGGCTCATTAAAAACTAGATCGAGTTGAATTCAGCCGGTGGCACTCTCCTTCAGCACGAACTCGTCGCTCCACAGGTTGGGGGATCCTCCCTCGGTCTTCTGGATGAACTTGTTCAGGAGCTGCTTGAGCAGCATCCCGTCGACGTAGCCCATGTCCAGCATGAGCGATTCCTCATGGGACTTGGCGATGGCCAGCAGGCTCACGCTGTCGTAGACGCCCTTGTCGGTCAGGCTGTAGACCGGCTCCTCGCAGCCGTCGACGCGGCGGGTGGTGACCCAGCCCTTGGCCTGCAGCGAGGCCAAGGTGCTGAGGATGGTGTCCAGGGCCGCGTCCTTGTTGAAGGTGCCGAACACGGAGGGCGTGAGGTTCTTGCGCGTGAGGATGATCGTGAGCAGGCGCCACTCGTAGTCGCTGAGGCCGTACTTCTCAAGGTGGACGCGCATGCTATCGAGAAAATTCTTGCGTGCACGGCCGAACATGTATCCCAGCATGTCGGCGCGGAACGAGGGCGCGGCCTCGCTGTCGCTTGCACCGGCCTGCGGGCCAGCGTCCTTGGGCGCCGCGAGCGCGTAACGACCGGAATGGAACACCAGCGGCGGCGCCTCGGTCTTGCGAAAGCGCTTGACCTCGCCAACGAAGATGATGTGGTCCCCGCCCTCGTACTGGAAGGTGCCGGTGCACTCGAAGCGCGCCGCGCAGTCCCGCAGCAGCGGGATGCCGTCCGGGGAGGTCTCCAGCGCCACCCCAGCGAACTTGTTCTCGCCGGCGCGGGCGAACTGGTTGGAGATGGCCTCCTGGTCGGCGCTGAGGACGTGAACCGCCCAGTGGCTGGCGGCCGTGAAATCCTGCAGGCTGAAGGCCTTCTTCGCCAGGCTCCAGAGCACCAGCGGCGGGTCCAGCGAGACGGAGTTGAAGCTGTTGGCGGTCAGGCCCGTGGGCTGGCCGTTGCGGCCCAGGGTGGTGATCACGGTCACGCCGGTGGCGAAGGCGCCGAGGGCGGCCCGGAAACCGCGGGTGTCGAAGGCTTCAGCGGAAGTGGTGGTCATGTGTCGCTCCGGTGGCGTGTCAGGCAGCGGGCGCTTTGGCGCCTTCGGCAGCGCGCAGCAGGTCCAGGGCGACGTCGACGATCATGTCCTCCTGGCCACCCACCATGCGGCGCTTGCCCAGTTCGACCAGGATGTCCACGGCCTTGAGGCCGTACTTCTTCGCAGCCACCTCGGAGTGGCGCAGGAAGCTGCTGTAGACGCCCGCGTAGCCCAATGCCAGGGTCTCGCGGTCCACGCGCACCGGCCGGTCCTGCAGCGGGCGGACAATGTCGTCAGCAGCGTCCATCAGCTTGTACAGGTCGGTGCCATGGTTCCACCCCATGCGGTCGGCAGCGGCGATGAACACCTCCAGCGGCGCATTGCCCGCGCCCGCGCCCATGCCGGCGAGGCTGGCGTCGACGCGGTCGCAGCCCTCCTCCACCGCCACGATGCTGTTGGCAACGCCCAGGCTCAGGTTGTGGTGGGCGTGCATGCCGGTCTGCGTCTCGGGCTTGAGCGTGTCCTTGAAGGCGCGGAAGCGGTCCCGCACGTCGCTCATGGACAGCGCACCGCCCGAGTCGACGACGTAGCAGCAGGTGGCGCCATAGCTTTCCATCAGCTTGGCCTGGTCGGCCAGGCCCTGCGGCGTCTGCATGTGGCTCATCATCAGGAAGCCCACCGCCTCCATGCCCAGGTGGCGGGCGTACTCGATGTGCTGCCTGGAGATGTCGGCCTCGGTGCAATGCGTGGCCACGCGCACGATCCGGGCGCCGGCATCGTAGGCGGCCTTGAGGTCATGCACGGTGCCGATGCCGGGCAGCAGCAGCGTGGCCACCTTGGCATGCTTCACGACGCTGGCCACCGCTTCGATCCACTCGAGGTCGGTGTGGGCGCCGAAGCCGTAGTTGAAGCTGCCACCCTGCAGGCCGTCGCCGTGGGCGACCTCGATGGAGTCGACGCGCGCCTCGTCCAGCGCCCGGGCGATCTGCCGGGCCTGCTCGACGCTGTACTGGTGGCGGATGGCGTGGCTGCCATCGCGCAGCGTGACGTCCGAGATGTAGATCTTCTTGCCGTTCATGGACGACTCCTTCACGCGGCCACCGCGGTCGTGAGCATCCGCGCCACCATGGCCTCGGCGGTGCGGAGCGCCGCGCTGGTCATGATGTCGAGGTTGCCGGCGTAGGCCGGCAGGTAGTGGGCAGCGCCCTCCACCTCGAGGAACACCGAGGTCTTCAGGCCGGTCATGCGCGGGCCCACGCCGGGGATGTTGATCGGGGTGTCGATGCGGTCGAACTGCACCTTCTGCTTGAGGCGGTAGCCCGGCACGTAGGCCTGGACGTCGGCGGCCATGCGTTCGATGGAGGCAGCGACCGCCGCCTCGTCGGCGAAGTCGGACAGGGTGTAGACCGTGTCGCGCATGATCAGCGGCGGCTCGGCGGGGTTGAGGACGATGATCGCCTTGCCCTTGGCCGCGCCGCCGATCACCTCGATGGCCTTGGAGGTAGTCTCGGTGAACTCGTCGATATTGGCGCGGGTGCCGGGGCCGGCGCTCTTGCTGGAGATGCTGGCCACGATCTCGCCGTAGTGGACCTTCGCCACACGGGAGACCGCTGCCACCATGGGAATGGTGGCCTGGCCGCCGCAGGTCACCATGTTGACGTTGGGCGCGTCCAGGTGCGCCTCGCCGTTGACCACCGGGATGCAGTAGGGGCCGATGGCTGCTGGCGTGAGGTCCACGATGCGGATGCCTGGCTTGAGTCCGCGCAGGAAGGCGTCGTTGCGCACATGCGCGCCGGCGGAGGTGGCGTCGAAGACGATGTCGATGTCACCGAACACCGGCAGGCGCGCCAGGCCTTCGACGCCCTCGTGCGTGGTCGCCACGCCCATGCGGGCCGCGCGCGCCAGGCCGTCGGAGGCCGCGTCGATGCCAACCATGGCGCCCATCTCGATGTGCTGGCCGTGGCGCAGGATCTTGATCATCAAGTCTGTGCCGATGTTGCCGCTGCCGATGATGGCGGCCTTGAGCTTGTGGGTCATGGCGGTTACCGACCGAGTTGGAATTGCACGGTGCCCAGGCCCTGGATGCGGGCCTCGACGCGGTCACCCGGCTCGATGGCGACCATGGGGCCCAGGGCGCCCGAGAGGATCACCTCGCCTGCCTCCAGGCCCTGGCCGCGCGCGATCATTTCGCAGGCCAGCCAATAGGCGGCGCGCAGCGGGTGGCCCAGACAGGCCGCGCCCACGCCGACCGAGGCGGTGGCGCTGTTGCGGGTCAGCACCATCCCCAGCTCCTGCAGCGCGAGCTGCCCCACCGGCACCGGCTGGTCACCCAGCACGTAGAGGCCCGAGGAGGCGTTGTCGGCGACCGTGTCGATGATGGTGATCTTCCAGTCGGCGATGGCGCTGTCGACGATCTCGATCGCGGGCAGCGCGTGGCCGATGGCGGAGAGGAACTCGCCGTAGGTGGGGCGGCGGCCCGACAGCCGTTGCGCCATGACGAAGGCGATCTCGGCCTCGGCCTTGGGCTGCATCAGCCGACCGGCCGGAACGATGCCGCCATGGAGGACCTCCATGTCATCGAACAGGAAGCCGAAATCCGGCTGGTCCACCCCGAGCTGCGTCTGCACGGCCTTGGAGGTCAGGCCGATCTTCTTGCCGATGACGCGGCGGCCCTGTTCGAGCTGCCACTGGCGATTGAGCTCGGAGACCGCATAGGCCTCGTCGACCGTCCGGATCCCGTGGCTCGCAGAGACCTGGCCGATGGCCTGGCGCGAGGCGCGGGCCGCGCGCAGGGCGGCGGCGGCGCTTTCGATGGCGTTGCTTTGCATCTGGGTACCCGGTTCAGCGCTTGGCGGCGGGGGCCTTGCGCTTGATGCCGTAGGCGGTGGGCGGCAGCTCGGTGCCCAGCATCCGGGCGCCGGTGAAGCCGGCGGAGTCGTCGATGTTCTGGGTCATGTGGTTGGAGGCCGCGATGATGTCGCGCACGAAGCGCTGCATCGGGTTGCTGGTGTAGAGGCCGCGGGCGCCCAGCGCCGGGAACAGCTTGAGGACGGCCTCGGTGCACTCGTTGCCCACGCGCGAGATGTCCAGCACATGGCCGACGCGCTGGTCCTCGGGCACCAGCTCGCGGCGGTAGGCGTACTCGCCCGACTCGGCCATCACCTGCATCAGGCGGGCGCGGCTGCTCCGCATCAGGCCCACGGCGTGGCCCAGTCGGTCACGCACCGCGGGGTTGACATTGGCGGCCTTCATGCTGGCGTTGGCGCTGAGCGTGCGGGTGCTCATCTGCTCGACGTAGGTGTCGATCGCGCCCTGGGTGAAGCCCACGATGGCGGCCGATACCGAGCCGCAGAAGACGGTACCGAAGGGGTGCAGGTAGCTCGAGGGACGGTCATTGAGCTGATAGGCCGACAGGCTATGGGTACGGTACGCAGGCACGAACACGTCCTTCATCTCCAGGCTCTTGCTGCCGGTGCCGGTCAGGCCGAAGACGTACCAGTCGTCGATGATCTTGTAGTCGGTGCGGGGCACCAGCAGGGCAATGCGATCGACGGCGGCGCCGGTCTCGTCATGCACCAGGCCGCCGACGAAGGCCCACTGGCCGTGGTCGGTGCCACTGGAGCATTTCCACTGACCGCTCAGCTTGTAGCCGCCCTCGACCTTCTCGCAGCGGCCGGTGGGGCCGTAGGAGGAAGCGATCACGACGGTGTTGTCCTCGCCCCAGACGTCCTGCGCGGCGCGCGGGTCCATGTGACCGAACTCCCACTGGTGCACGCCCAGGATCATCATGTTCCAGCAGCTGCTGGGGCAGCCTCGGCCCAGCTCCATCAGCACGCGCCAGAAGACGGACGGGTCCATCTCCCAGCCACCCCAGCGCTTCTCCTGCAGGATCTTGAAGAAGCCGGCGTCCTTGAAGGCCTGAATGGTCTCCGGCGACACCATGCGGTTGGCTTCCACCGAGGCGGCCTTCTCCTTGAGCATGGGCACCAGGGCGGCGGCGCGGGCCACCAGTTCATCAGCGGTCGGGGCCTCGGCGCTGGTGAAGGGCTTTTCGGTCACGGTAGTCATGGGTTTCTCCTGGAGTCGTAGAGGAAATTCGTGATGGGGCGTGGGGCGCGCTCAGCGCACGGCCTGGCCGGGCCGGGCATGTCCCCAGTCGCTGAACTGGCTGAAGGTGCGGACAGTCCACTCGGCGTCGTCGACCACCAGGCCGCCCCAGCCGTATTCGATGGAGAAGCCCGAGGGCGTCTCGACATAGAACGACGTCATCTGGTCGTTCGGGTGGTGGCCCAGCTCGCGGGCGAAGGTCAGGCCCGCCGCGCGGCAGCGGTCGTAGGCCATGCCGACGTCGTCCAGGCTCTGCAGCTCGACCATCAGGTGGCCCAGCACGCGCGGGATGTTGACCTGGCCCGTGGCCAGGGAGTGGTGGCGGCCGCCGACGGTGTGGAAGAAGGCCGCTTCCGCCACATGGCCCGGGCGCACCTCGCCGCGGATGAAGTCGCTCAGGCGCAGCCCCAGGTGGCGCTGGTAGAAGTCCATCGACGCCGCGTAGTCCTTGGCGCGGATCAGGACATGGCCCAGGCCCAGATCACCGGTCTTGAAGCCGGGGCCGCGCAGCCGCGTCGACCGGAACGGCTGGTGGCTGGGCGCCATCTGCGCGCCGCAGAAGAACTCCTGGGTGTAGCCGTTCGGGTCCTCGCAGGCATACAGGGCCTCGACGCGGCGCCGGCCCGCTTCTTCGCGCGAGCAGGCACGCACGTCAACGCCGCCTTCGCGCAGGTGCTTCACGAAGGCTTCCAGCGCATCCACGGTCTTGAACATCCAGCCGGCGGCACGCAGGTCCTCTTCGTCGCCCTGCTCGATGACGATTCGCTGCTGCAGCTCGTCCAGACGTAGCGCCAGGGACTGGCCCGGCTCATGGCGGCCGACCTGCATGCCGAGGATGTTGACCGCGAAGTCTTCCCACTCGGCCAGCTTGCGGCTGCCGATGACGACGTAGCCGAGGTTGGAAATCTGGGACACGGTGTCTCCTGTTGTCTTGTCGTGCAGCGAATGCGCTGGATGGGCTGGCCGCGCTCAGCGGGACAGGAAGTCGAGCACCAGGCGGTTGAACTTGTCCGCGTGCTCCCACTGCGCCCAGTGGCCGCACTTGCTGAAGACATGGAGCTCGGCGTCGGGCATGCCCCACACCATGCGCAGGCCCAGGTCCAGCGGCACGAAGCGGTCGTCGCGGCCCCAGACGATCAGCGTGGGCAGGGTGAGCGTGCCCAGCAGGTGGCTGTAGTTGGCGCGGCCGCTGCTGACCTTCAGGCTCTCGAGGAAGTTGGTCAGGTGCTCGGGCCGGCGCATCATGTTCTCGTAGCGGCCGTTGATCAGCTCCTCGGTGAGCGTCGACGGGTCGTAGACGAAGATGTCCAGCATCAGGCGCAGGTTCTCCATCGTCGGATTGCGGTAGAGGCCCTGCAGCCGCTTGAGGCCCTCGGTGGGCATGGGGGTGGTGGTGCTGGCGCCCACCGATCCGCCGCCCATCATCACGAGGCGATCGACACGGTCCGGGTAGTCGATGGCCATGCGCATGGCGGTGGCGCCACCCATGGAGTTGCCGATCAGGTGGGCGCGCTGGATGCCCAGCTGGTCCATCACGCCCTTGGCCGCCTGCGCGTAGGCGCCGTCGCGGCTCTTGGTGACGATGGGGAGGCTCTTGTTGAAGCCGGGCGAGTCGATCAGCAGCACCCGGTAGCCGGCCTGGACGAAGGCGCCAACGTTGCGGTGGTAGTTGCTCCAGCCGCTCGCGCCGGGGCCCGAGCCATGGAACATCACCACCACCCGGTCGCCGCTGCCCGCGTCGTTCACATGGATGCGTCCGCGCACCTCGCCTTCTTCGACGTCGATGTAGCGGCTGGTCGACGCTTCGGTGATTTCACTCATCCTGCTTCCCTCGTTCTGTGTGCGTGCGGGATTGCAAGCGGTGTGCCACCCCAGCCGGGAGGCGATTCGGCAGCGTAAGTGATTGATTTCGTTGAGTATTTTTCTGGCTTGGCGATTTTTTCCGCCATCAACACACTCCTACAACATGACAATCTCATTATTTGGGATTTTTATTTTCTAATTTTCGTCTTTATTGATAAATTTTTCGATAAACTTTCCAGCCAGAGCGGAATAGCCGCCAGGATTGGAAGGAGACAGGCCATGGAACTGCAGACGTTGCCCCGCGACACCGGCCCCCTGCCCGGCCCGGAGACAGGGACGGTGGTGGAACTGCACCCCGGCCTGGGCCTGGGTGAACTGCTCCATGACCTGCGCACAGGCGAAGGCTTCACCTGGCTGCTCAAGGGCCTGCTGCGCAACATGGGGCAGGACAGCACCCGATTCCTGCTCAAGCGCCACGGCTACCGGCTGGGCGGCATCGACGCGGCACGTGCGCGGGCAGGCACCGCCGCCAGCGACCGGCCGATGCCCCTCCTGATCGAGTCCTTGCGCACGGAGCTTGGCCGGGTCACGGCCAGCCCGTGGCAGACCGAGGCCGATGGCAGCGCACTGGCCTGGCATTGCGTGCTCGAGGGCGCGCACGGCCAGAACTTCGAGCACCGCATCAACCACGAGAACGCCTTCGTCTGGCTGCTGATGGGATACGCCGCCGGCTTCCTGCGCCAGGCCTGCGAGGAGGACTTCCACGTCACCTACAGCCGGCAGGTCGCGGACGGGGCGGTGGGCTTCCATTTCTTCGCCCGGGCCGCGCGCGACGCCGGCGAGTTCGACCAGGACCTGCTGCTGCCCCACCTCCGGCCGGGCAGTGCGCTCACCACGGGGGGCGGCGCGGCAGCAGCCCCGTCGCTGCCCCGGCGGCTGCCCCGGCGCGCCCTGCTCCAGGAGTCCGAGCTGGCGTCCGTCCTCAAGCTGGTGGCCGCCACCGATGCCACCGTGCTGCTGCTCGGCGAGAGCGGTGTCGGCAAGAGCCTGATCGCGGCGGAGCTGCATGCGATGAGTCCGCGCGCCCGGCAGCCCTGGGTGGAGATCAACTGCGCGGCCATCCCCGAGCAGCTGATCGAGTCCGAGCTGTTCGGCGTGGAACGCGGCGCGTTCTCCGGCGCCACCGTATCGCGCAAGGGCAAGTTCGAGATGGCACACGGCGGCACCGTGTTCCTGGACGAGGTCGGGCTGCTGAGCCCGAGCGCACAAAGCAAGCTGCTGCGCGTGCTGCAGTCCGGTGAGTTCGAGCGCCTCGGCAGCAACGCCACCCTGCGCTGCGACCTGCGGGTGGTCGCGGCCACCAACGAGCCGCTGGAGCGGCTGGTCCGCGAGGGCAAGTTCCGGGAGGACCTGTACTTCCGCCTCAATGTGTTCCCGGTCCGCATCCCTTCGCTGCGCGACCGGCGCAACGAGATCCCCGGCCTGGCCTCGGCCATCATCCGCGCGCTCTCGGACAAGTACCGCAAGAAGATCGCCCGCTGCAGCGCGCAGGCCCGCGAGGTGCTGCTGGCGTACGACTGGCCTGGCAACATCCGCGAGCTGGAGAACGTCCTCGAGCGCGCGGTCATCCTCTGCCCGGACGGCTCCGAGATCCAGCCCGCGCACATGGGTGACCTGGCCGACCGGTGCCGTGCCGCGCAGGCCGCATCGGCAGCGGGTACGCACCCGCGGGCTGTGACGCCGTCGCACACCGCGCCGGCACAGCCCCCCGCCCTCGAGACGCTCGACGACTGGGCCGACCAGGTGATCGAACGCGGCCTGGGCCATCTGTCGGCCGTCAAGGACGCGCTGCTGCGCGCTGCCATGCGCCGCGCCAAGAGCAACCCCTCACTGGCCGCGGCCAGCCTCGGCCTGACCCGCAGCCAGCTCAGCTATCAGCTGCGCAAGCTCGACGAGTCGGGCTGCGACACGCCGGGGTCGACCTCATGAGCAGTCCCTCGAAAGTCCTGTCCATCCTGTCGCTGTTCTCGCGCGACCGGCCGGTGTGGCAACCGGAAGCCATCTGCCAGGAGCTCGAATTCACCCGGGCGACCGGGTATCGCTACATCAAGGAGCTGGTGGATTTCGGCCTGCTCAAGAAGGTGGCTGCCGGCAGCTACGCCCTGGGCTCGCGCATCATCGAACTCGACTACCAGCTGCGCCAGAGCGACCCGGTGCTGCTGGCCGCTGACCCGGTCATGCACGAGCTGTCCGTCCAGACCGGGCAGGAGGTGGTGCTGACGGTGCTGATCAACCGCAAGCAGGTCATCGACATCCACCGCGTCCATGCGATCCAGCCTAACGCCGCCTCGGTCGCACGCAGCCGCGGGCGGCAGCGGCCGATGTTCCGTTCCGGCGCGCCCAAGATCCTGCTGGCCTGGCTGCCTCGCCACCAGCAGCGGCAGATCTACCAGCAGCAGGCTGCCACGATCCTTGCCGAGGGCATGGGCGCCAGCTGGGAGGAGTTCCGCACGCAGCTCGACCAGATCAAGCGCGCGGGCTACTACATGTCCTGGGGTGAGCTCGAACCCAACCTGGGGGCGACCGTGGTGCCGGTGTTCAACCCCGATGGCGACAACGTGGCCGCGCTCAACCTGCTGGACACACCCGAGAACATCCGCACCGCCAACGTGGCACGGGTCAAGGAGCTGCTGGAGGAAGCCGCCTGGAAGATCCGCCAGCGGCAGGCCTACCCGACGACGGCCGCTGCCTGAGCAGCCCCTGAGCAGGCCCCGCCCCACCGGCTGGGGCGTGCAGGCGCTGGCACGAAAGCCCGGTACGCAGGCCCGCTCACCCAGGCCCGGCGCATTACTGGACCAGGATGCGCGCGTTCTTGGTCTTGAGGTACTTGGTCAAGGCGCCCACGCCCCCGTCCTGGCCCATGCCCGACTGCTTGTAGGGCGAGTTGGGCGCGCTGAACTCGCCGGTCGGTCCATAGTGGTTGATCCATACGGTGCCGGCCTGCAACGACCGCGCCGCCTTCAGCGCATGGTTGAGGCTGGCGGTGTGGACGGCGCCGGCCAGGCCATAGACCGGGTGGTCGGCCAGGGCCAGGCCTTCCTCGAAATCGCGGAAACGCTGCACCGCCAGGACGGGCCCGAAGACCTCCTCCAGCACGACCGGGTTGTCGGCCGAATCGCTCTGGACCAGGGTGGGCTGGAAGTAGACGCCACCGTGAGCCGTGTCAGCTCGTGCGCCGCCCTCCAGCATCCGGGCGCCTTGCGCCGATGCGCGCGCCAGGATGTCCTCGATCCGGCGAGCCTGGGCCTCCGAGTAGATCGGCGCGAGCGTGGTACCGGCAGCCCAGGTCGGGCCCGGCTGCGCGGCGCGCACGCGCCGGACGATGCGGGCGATCAGGTCGTCGGCGACGCGCTCATCGACCACCAGGCGGGTGCCGCAGAAGCAGATCTGTCCTGCATTGCCGGTGAAGGAAGTCGCCACGTAGTCGGCCACGCGGTCCAGGTCGGGCGCGTCGGCAAGCACCAGCTGCGGGCTCTTGCCGCCCAGCTCCAGCGACACCGGCTTGAGCCCGTGCATCGCGGCGTCGGCCATGATGCGCGCGCCGCTGGCGGTCGAGCCGGTGAAGCTGATGTAGTTGACCTGTGGATGGCGTACCAGCGCCTGCCCGGTCTCGCCGCCCAGGCCCGGCAGCACCGCCACCAGGCCCGCCGGCACGCCGGCCTCGACAGCCAGCTGGACGAGTCGAATCAGTGAGTAGGGCGTGCCCTCGGCGGGCTTGAGCACGACGGCGTTGCCCGCGGCGAGCGCGGGCGCCAGCTTGAGCGCCGCCAGGAACAGGGGCGCGTTCCAGGGCGCGATGCCCGCGACCACGCCATAAGGCTCCTTGACCACCAGGCTCCAGACATCGCTGGCCGAGGACAGCACCTCGCCGTTGACCTTGTCGGCCAGTTCGGCGTTGAAGCGGATCAACTCCGACAGCGCGCGCACGTCACGCGCCAGCGACACGGGGTAGGTGCGCGGAGACACCACCGACTCCAGGCGCGCGAGCTCCTCGCCATGCGCCTCGACCAGGTCGGCCCAGCGGCGCAGGACGGCCACGCGCTGGCGCGGCTGGCCGGTAGCCCAGCCCGAGGTCTTGAACGCGCGCTGCGCAATGGCGACGGCCTGGTCGACCTGCTGCGCGCTGGCCCCGCGCTCGACGCGGGCCAGCCGGCCGTCCGAGGGGCGGCGCACCTCGTAGGCCTCGCCCTCGCAGGGAACGAGGCGGCCATCGATCAGTGCACCCGACGGCAGGTCCAGGCTGTCCGGGTCATAGAGGCGGGAGTTGTCCATGGCGTGTCCTGTGCGGCTGCTCAGGGCTTGAAGCCCGATTCCTTGATCACCGGGCCCCAGAAGGCCAGCAGCTGCCGCACCTGCTTGTCGAGGTCGGCGCCGGTCGCGAAGTCGGCGGCCACCGTCTTGCGGGCGAGCTTCTCCTTGAAGTCGGGCTTGTCCAGGATCTTGCGCACCGCCTCCTCCATGGCCAGCCGCTCGCTGCGCGGGGTCCTGGACGAGGCCCAGAGGGCCATGAAGGCCTCGCCCTGGGTCACGTTGAAGCCCTGCTCCGCCATCGTCGGGATCTGCGGCGCGACGGACCAGCGCTTGGCGGACATGAAGCCGATCGGGACGATGCGGTCGTCACCGGACGCCAGGACCTCGCCCGGGGCCATGATGCCCACCGGCGCCTGCCCGCCCATCAGGGCCGTCTTCACCTCGCCGGCGCCCTTGAAGGGCACGACGGTCATCTTCACGCCGAACTGCCGGGTCATGACCAGGCCAAGGAACTCGGTGATGCTGCCCGCGCCCGCGGACGCGTACATCGTCACCTCCGGCTTGGCCTTGGCCAGGGCCACGTACTCCTTGAGGTTCTTCACGCCCAGGGTCTTGCTGGCGTACAGGCCCAGCGGGTAGGAGATGACACGGGCCACCGGCGCCATGTCCTCCAGGTAGTTGTAGCGCAGGGTCGACTCGGGCAGGGTCAGCGTCGGGAAGATGGCCCAGCTGTCCGGCGAGAACAGGTAGGTGGTGCCGTCACCGGGCGCCGCCTTGAGGGCCTCCGCTGCCAGCCGCCCACCGGCCCCCGGCTTGTTCTCCACCAGCACGCTGCGGCCCAGGCTGACCCGCAACTCCTCGGCCAGCAGGCGGGCCACCGTGTCGCTGGTGCCACCCGGCACGAAGCCGACCAGGATCTTGATCGGCGGCTTGTCCTGCGCCATCGCGGCCGCGCCGGCCAATAGCGCCGCACCCACCAGCCAGCGCCCGATTCTGCTGAAAACACGCATGCTCTTCTCCGAATTGAAAGTCGACTCGCGACTTATTTATAAAACGTGACTCAGAAATTTATCCGAGTCATTCAAGTCGTGATGTTCTGGTTTTCCCTAGTTTCTTGTGCGCGTCAGCTGGATTTTCACTCGGAAAACGTGATCGGACCGGTCGCCCGGGCACCTGGTGCCACACAAATTTCACTGGCTTTATTTTTCTGAGTCATGCTATAAACTTGTCAATCAAATCACTTTACAACCCTGGCCTGCCCCCATGACCGCAGACACCGCCGCCCCGTCCCTGACCCAGGTCCTCGCCACCCACTGGGCGGGCGCCGCCGCGGGCGATCTGGCCGCCTCGGTCCGGGCGGAGGTGCGGCGCCGCCTTCTCGATACCTTCGCCGCCGGGCTCGCGAGCATCGGAACGGCGGAGGTGGCAGCGGCCTGCGCGGCGGTCCGGGCCCTGGACGGCGAGGCGCGCGCGGACAAGGGCGCGGTGCTGTGGGGCCAACGCGCCGCTGCCACGCCGCCACTGGCAGCCATGGCCAATGGCACCGCCGCCCACGCGCGGGAGCTGGATGACTTCGACGGCTGCGGCCACACCGGTGCGGTCGTCGTCCCCGCGGTGTGCGCGGTGGCCGAACGTGTCGGTGCCGACGGCCGCACCGTCATCGCGGCGGTGGCCGCCGGCTATGACGTGGCCGGCCGCATGCTCGACGCCGCTGGCGGCTACCGGCCCCACAACGGACGCGGATGGCACTCGACCGCGACCTGCGGCACCTTCGGCGCGGCCGCCGGCGCCGCGCGCGCCCTGGGCCTGGACGCCACGCGCTTCGCCCACGCCCTGGGCATCGCGGGCACCTATGTCGGCGGCACCTGGGCCTTCATGGCCGATGGCGCCATGACCAAGCGCCTGCACCCGGGCAAGGCCGCCGAGACCGGCGTCACCGCCGCCTTCCTGGCGCAGGCGGGCATGACCGGGCCGGCGCAGGTGCTGGAGGCCGCATGGGGCGGGTTCTTCCCCACCTACTGCGGCGACACCGCGCGCCCGGCCAGGTTGCTGGAGCGCCTGGGCGAACACAACGCCATCGCGGCCACCGGCATCAAGCCCTATGCCTGCTGCCGCGCCTCGCACTCGAGCATCGACGTCCTGCTCGCGCTGATGCAACAGCATGGCCTGCAGCCGGCGCAGATCGAACGGATCGTGGTGCACTGCCCCGAGCACACCGCCCGCCTCGTGGGCGGCCATGAGGTGGACAGCGTGCTCGACGCGCAGATGAGCCTGCCCTATGCGCTGGCCGTCACTGCCTGCGGCGGCCTGGCGGACCTGCCCCAGTTCGATCCGCCCCGCACGCCCGAGCCCGAGGTACGCCGCCTGATGGCCGCCACCCGCCTCGTCGCCGACCGCCCGGCCACCGACATGGAAGGCCCGCGGGTCGAGGTGCACCTGGTGGACGGGCGCGTGCTTCAGGGCCAGGTCGCCTATGCCAAGGGTCACCCTACCAACCCCATGAGCGACGCGGAGGTCCATGCCAAGGCCGAGTCGCTCATCGTTCCCGTCCTCGGCCGGACCCGTTTCGACCAGATCGTCCAGGCCATCCACGACCTCGACACGCTGCCCGACATCCGGCAGCTGACCGCATTGCTGCGCCCGGCCTGAGCGCCACACACCAAGGAGAACACGTGACGCCCTCCCAACCCTCGCAACCCGTCTCGGTGGCCGAGTCCTACCTGGCCCTGCTCAAGGACCGCGGGATCGACTACCTCTACATCGGCTCCGGCACCGACACTGCGCCCCTGGTCGAGGCCTATGCCCGCGCCGAAGTGTCCGGGCTCGATTTCCCCGTGCCGGTCATCGCGGTGCACGAGAACCTCGCGGTGGGCATGGCCCATGGCTACTACATGGTCACCGGCAAGCCGCAGGCGGTGATGCTGCACGTGACCGTGGGCGCCGCCAACGCGGTCTGCGCCCTGATGAACGCGGCGCGCAGCCAGGTGCCGATCTTCTTCACCGCCGGCCGCACGCCCCTCTACGAGAGCGGCCCGCTGGGCGCCCGCAACAGCCCGATCCACTGGGCCCAGGAGATGTACGACCAGGCCGGCATGGCGCGCGAGCTGGTGAAGTGGGACTACGAGCTGCGGGACGGCCGCAACGTGGAGCAGGTGGTCGACCGGGGCCTGGCGATCGCGATGGCCGAGCCGCGTGGTCCCATTTACCTGACCCTGCCGCGCGAGGTGCTGGCGCAGCCCGCGCCCCAGGCCGTGCGGGGCCCGGCGCAGCCGGTAGCCACGGCGCCCTTCCCCGACCCGGCCGCGGTCGACCGGATCGCACAGGCCATCGCGCAGGCGAAGTACCCGGTCATCGTGACCAGCTCCAGCGGCGCGGACGCACGCACGGTGGGGGCCCTGGCCAGCCTCTCGCTGGACTTCGGCATCGGCATCGCCGAGAGCATGGGGCACTTCGTGAACGTGCCCTCGGCCCACCCGCTGCACCTGGGCCATGAGCCCACGGCGGCGGTGAAGGCGGCCGATGCGGTCGTCGTGCTGGAGAGCGACGTGCCCTGGGTGCCCGCCAAGGGCGAGCCGCGGCCCGAAGCCTTCGTCGCCCATGTCGGCGCCGACCCGCTGTTTGGCGGCTACCCGCTGCGCGGCTTCCGCTCCGATGTGACCCTGGTGTCCACGACCGCCCCCTTCCTCGCCCAGCTGCGGCAGGCACTCGAGCGTGCCGGCGCGGCCCAGGGCGCCGCGGCCCGGCGCGAACGCATCCTGGCCGATGCGCGCAAGTGGCGCGAGGGCCTGGCCACGCAGGTGGCGCAGGACCAGGCCCAGGGCGGGCCGATCACCAAGGTGTTCCTCTCCCGCTGCCTGTCCGAGGTGCGGCCGGCCGACTCGATCGTGGTGAGCGAGTACTCGGTGCGCCCCGAGCACATGGACTTCACCGAGCCGGGCACCTACTTCCTCAATTCGACCGCCGGCGGCCTGGGCTGGGGCTTCCCCGCGGCGCTGGGCGCACAGCAGGCGGCGCCGGACAAGGTGGTGATCGCCGTCCAGGGCGACGGCGCCTACATGTTCACCAACCCCGCGGCCTGCCACCAGGCGGCGGCCATGCACCAGCTGCCGGTGCTGATGGTGGTGTTCAACAACCAGCACTGGCAGGCCGTCGAACAGTCGACGATCGCCGTCTACCCCGAGGGCAGCACCCGCGACTACGTCCGCAAGCACGGCCACGCGCCGCTCTCCGGGCTGGACCCGATGCCCGACTTCGAGAAATACGCCGAGGCCTCGGGCGGCCACGGCGAGCGGGTCACCGGGCGCGAGCAGCTGATCCCGGCCCTGCGCCGGGCCCTGCACGCGGTGCAGGTGGAGCGTCGCCACGCCCTCGTGAACGTGATGGGCGTCTGACGCCCGATTCTTTTCAGACATCAAGCAGGAGCAAAAGACCATGAGTGACTTGCCGAAGTTCGTGACCATCAAGGAAGAAGGCCCGCGCGAGGGCTTCCAGATCGAGAAGGGCCCGATCACCACCGACCGCAAGGTCGAACTGATCGACGCGCTGTCGGAGACCGGGCTGCCGCAGATCGTGGTTTGCTCGTTCGTGAACCCCAAGGTCGTCCCGCAGATGGCGGACGCCGACGAGATCGTCCAGCGCATCAAGCGCAAGCCCGGGGTGAAGTACACCGGCATCTGGCTCAACGAGAAGGGCCTGGACCGGGCCAAGGCCACCGGCGTCCTGGACATCACCGGCTCCATCACCCTGACCGCGTCCGAGACCTTCCTCAAGCGGAACCAGAACTCCAGCTTCGAGCACAACCTGGCCGAGGCCGGCCGGATCGCGCAGAACTTCGCCGCCAGCCAGATCCCGGTGACCACTGTGGGCGTGGCCTCGGCCTTCGGCTGCAACTTCGACGGCGACATCCCGCTGTCCCGCGTGCTCTCGCTGGTCGACGCCGGCTTCGAGATCGCCACCGCCAATGGCCTGAACCCCGAGCGCATCAACCTGCTGGACACCATGGGCTGGGCCACGCCCGCGATGGTGCGCAAGGTGGTGGGCGCGATCCGCGAGCGCTACCCGACCAAGCAGATCGGCCTGCACCTGCACGACACCCGCGGCATGGGCATCGCCAACGCCTACGCCGGCCTCGAGATGGGCGTGAGCTCCTTCGACGCCTGCGTCGGCGGCCTGGGCGGCTGCCCGTTTGCCGGCAACAAGGGCGCCGCGGGCAACGTCTGCACCGAGGACCTGGTGTTCATGCTCAATGAAATGGGCATCGAGTCCGGCGTCGACCTGGACAAGCTGATCGAGTGCGCGCTGCTGGCCGAGGACATCGTCGGCCACCCGCTGCCGGGCCAGATCAAGATCGGCGGCAACCTCGACCGCCTGCGTGAACGCGCCAAGGCCGCCCAGGCCGCCGCGGCCTGAAGACCGTCACCGGAGAACCCATGAACATGAGCGACAACGCGAACCTGGGCGAGGCGACCTTCCAGCTGCCGCCCGACATCATCGAGATCCAGAACATGGCCCGGCGCATCGTGCGCGAGGAGCTGATGCCCCTGGAGCAGCAGTACCTGGCCAGCGACTGGGCCACCTACGGCGCGGCGATGGAGAACCTGCGCGGCGTCTTCGACAAGAAGACGGTCGACCGCCTGGTGTCCATCTCCAAGGAGACGGGCCTGTGGGACATGACGGTGCCTGAGGAACACGGCGGCAGCGGCATGGGCCTGCTGGCGCAGGTGGTGGTGAGCGAGGAGCTGAACTACTGCGCCGTGCCCTTCCCGATGGCGTCGGTGCCCAACATCCTCTACGAGGCCCGCGGCGAGCAGGTCGAGCGCCTGCTCAAGCCGGTGATCGCCGGCGAGAAGACCGCCTGCTTCGCGCAGACCGAGCCCGACGCTGGCTCCGACCCCGGCGGGATGATGAAGACGCGCGCGACGCGCACCGACGGCGGCTGGCTGATCAACGGCACCAAGATGTGGATCTCCAACGCCCACAGCTCGGACCTGATGCAGGTGCAGGCGGTGACCGACCCGGAGAAGCGCCAGCGCGGTGGCATCACCATGTTCATCGTCGACCGCCAGAGCCCCGGCCTGGTGGTCGAGGAAGGCGGCCTGCGCACCTGGCTGGGATCGCGCTCGGCCCAGTACCTGGTGCACTTCGACAACGTCTTCGTGCCGGACTGCAACGTGCTGGGCGAGGTCGGCAACGGCTTCCGCCTCGGCCAGCGCTGGCTGACCATCCACGACCGGCTGCTGCGCGCGCCGCAGGCCATCGGCCGCATGCAGCGGGCGCTGGACATGTCGGTCGAGTGGGCCAAGCAGCGGGTCACCTTCGGCAAGCCGATCTCTGAGCGGCAGGCGATCCAGTGGCGCCTTGTCGACATGCACATCGACATCGAGGCGCTGCGCGCGATGACCTATGCGGCGGCCGCGCGCGGCGACCGCGGCGTCGACGTGCGCCATGACGCCTCGCTGGCCAAGTTCTGCGCCGGCGAGTGGGGCGCGCGCACCCTGGACCATGCGATCCAGATCCACGGCGCGATGGGCGAGTCGCTCGACCTGCCGCTGACCGTGTTCTACCGCCTGTTGCGGCACATGCAGATCGGCGGCGGCACCACCGAGATGCAGCGGATGCTGATCGCCCGCCACCTCCTCAAGGACTGAGCCGCCCGCGCGGACCCAAGGAAGCCCATGCCATACATCACCCCCGAGATACAGGCACTCATCGGCGTGCCCGGCGAAATGCAGACCGCCCCGACCCCGCTGGGGCCCGACACCCTGCGCCGCTTCGTGCACGCCGTGATGGAGCCGGACCCGATCCACTGGGACGCGGAGGCGGCCGCCGCCCGCGGCCACGACACCCTGGTGGCCACGCCGCTGCAGCCCCTGCACCTGTTCGTGCGCGCCGCCGGCACGCCCGACCCCTTCGAACGCTTCCGCGAGCAGCCGGACTGGGACGGCATGGGCGGCACCGCCACCAAGGGCCTGCCCACGCTGGACCTGCCGCTCAAGCGCCGCCTCAATGGCGGCTACGCGTGCGAGTTCTTTCAGATGGCCAAGGTTGGCGACACCGTGAGCCGTCAATCGCGCTACGTCGAGATCACCGAGCGTGATGGCTCGAAGGGCCCGATGGTCATCACCAAGACCGAGACGGTCTACACGAACCAGCTGGGGCAGAAGCTGCTGCGGATCGTCCATACCGAAATCATCCGCTGAGGAGACATACGCGTGAGCCGCACCACCTCCACCCCCCTGGTCTTCGAGGACCTGGCCATCGGCGACGAGACCACCGAACTGGTCCGCGGCCCGATCACCACCAGCCACCTGATGCGGTGGTCGGCGGCGATCGAGAACTGGCACCGCATTCACTACGACCTGCCCTTCGCCACCGAGCATGACAAGCTGCCCGGGCTGCCGATCAACGGCACCTGGAAGCAGCACCTGCTCGTGCAGATGATGCGGCAGTGGCTGGGCCCCACCGGCTGGCTGTGGAAGATCGATTTCAGCTTCCGCAAGGTCGACGTCGCCGGCAGCACGCTCACCGCCTGGGGCAAGGTCATCGACCTGAGCGTGCGCGATGGCTTCGGCTACGTCACCTGCGAGATCGGCATCCGCAACGAGCAGGGCGAGCAGAGCACGCCGGGCACCGCGATCGGCGTGCTGCCGCTCAAGGGCGGCAGCGCCCTGCCCTACCCCTTCTCACTCCATGACTGAGGCCTGCGCCGTGACAGCGGGCGCGCTGGCGGGTGTGCGCGTGGTCGAACTGGCCCAGGGCCTGGCCGCGCCCTTCGCGGCCCGCCTGCTGGGCGACTTCGGCGCCGACGTGGTGAAGGTCGAGCAGCCCGGGGGCGACCCGGTGCGCGCGGAGGGCCCGGCCGCGCCCGGGGACACCGGCCACGGGGCGCTGTTCGAGTACCTGAACTGGAACAAGCGCAGCACCTGCCTGGCGCTCGGCGACGCCGACGCGCGCGAGGCGCTGCACGCGCTGCTGGCGGGCGCCGACATCCTGGTGCACGGCTTCGGCCCGGGTACGCTGGACGCCGCCTGGGACCTGGACCCGCCCTCGCTGCGCCGCCGCCACCCCCACCTGAACATCGTCGCGATCAGCGACTTCGGCTGGACCGGGCCCTACGCCCATTGGCACGGCAGCGACCTGGTGATGCAGGCCATGGGCGGGGTGATGTCCTTCAGCGGGCTGCGCCAGCGCGAGCCGCTCAAGCCGGGGCTGCGCCAGTCGTACTACTGCGCGGGCCTCAACGGCGCCTACGTCGCCATGGCGGCCCACCTGAATGCGCTGCGCGGGGGCGAGGGCAGCCTGGTCGACCTGTCGGTGCTCGAGGTGGTTGCCTCCGAGCTGGTGTCGGTGTTCCCGGCGTACACGCTGGCCGGCATCATCGCGGCGCGCCGCTCCTCGGTGCAGGACCCGTTCCTGAGCGGGGAGCCGATGCCGGTGGCCGATGGCTTCGTCACCCTGCAGGTCAACACGCTGTACGGGCCCGACCGCTTCGCCGACCTGCTGGACGAGCCCCGCCTGGCCGACCCGGCCTATGCGTCGCAGAAGGGCCGCATCGAGGCCGCGCCGGCGCTGCGGGCGATGCTCGCCGAGCGGCTGTCCCGCGAGAAGGGGCGCGACCTGTTCGAGCGCGCCAACGAGGCCGGCCTGCTGGCCGGTGTGCTCCAGGGCGCGGGGCAATTGCTCGAGTGCCACCACCTCGCCAGCCGCGACCTGTGGACATCACTGCCGGCCGGTGCATCGACCTGGAAGCTCCCGGCCCGCATCGCCAGCCTCTCGGCCACGCCGACCGCGGTGCGCAGCCCGGCGCCGCGCCTGGGGTCCCAGGCGCTCGAGCCGCTGCTGGAAGAAGCCCGGCAGGCGCGCGAGCGGCGCGCCGCCAACACCAGCACGGAATCCGGCACCCACGAGAAAGCGCGGCGCGCGCCGACGGCCCCCCGCCGCCCGCTGGAAGGCCTGCGCGTCCTCGACCTCTCCACCGTGTTCGCAGCCCCCTACATGGCCGGCCTGCTGGCCGACCTGGGCGCGGAGGTGATCAAGATCGAGGCGCCCAAGCGCCTCGACCAGCTGCGCGCCGGCGGCTTCGGCTTCCTGGTCGACAACCAGCCGGGCGAGGCAGCGTGGAACCGCTGCTCCACCTTCCAGATGCTCAATCGCGGCAAGCGCTCGCTCGTGCTGGACCTGCAGACCGAGGCGGGCCGCGAGGTGCTGCGCGAGCTGGTGGCGGTGAGCGACATCCTGATCGACAACTTCACGCCGCGCGTGATGCGCGACTGGGGCCTGCCCTACGCCGAGCTGCGCAAGATCAACCCGAAGCTGGTGATGCTGTCCAACACGGGCTACGGCTCCACCGGACCCTGGTCCGCCTACCGGGCCCAGGGCACCACCCTGGAAGCCACCATGGGCGTGGGCGCGTACGCGGGCTACGCGGGCGAGGCGCCAGCCAAGGTCGGCCAGTCCTATCCGGACTTCCTGGCGGCCTGGGCGGGTCTCGCCAGCCTGATGGCGGCCCTGGTGCATCGCCAGCGCACCGGCGAGGGCCAGTGGATCGACCTGGGCATGTACCAGCTCGGGCCGGTGATGCTGCCCGAGGCCCTGATCGCGGTGCAGGCAGGCCAGGGCGATGTCGGCTGTCGCGGCAACCTTGACTGGAACGCGGTCCTGGGCGGGGTCTACCCGGTTCAGGGGCAGGATGAGTGGGTCGCGGTGAGCGCGGGCTACACCACGCAGGCGGATGCCCTGCGCCGGCTGCTGGACCTGGAGCCCACGCTGGCGCCGCCCGCGGTCGAGGAGGCCCTGCGCGCCTGGTGCGCCGCGCGCAGCGGCGACGCCGCGGTGGCCCGCCTGCAGGCTGCAGGCATTGCGGCCGGCCGGGTGCACAACGCACGCGACCTGCTGCGCGACCCGCACCTGAAGGCCCGCGGCTTCTACGAATCCGTCGACCTGGGCGACGACATCGGCGTGCGCGCCCTCATCGGCCGACCCTATGCATGGTCGGGCGCCGAGGTCGGCATACGCCGCCGCGCGCCGCACTACGGCGAGGACAACGACGCGATCCTGGGCACCACCCTGGGCAAGGACAGCGCAGCGATCCTGGCGCTGCGCGAGGCCCAGGTCGTCGCCGACCGGCCGCTGAGCCCGCCGAGGCTCCAGTCCGAGGACCTGCAGGCCCTGGTGAAGCGCGGGACCATCAAGGAATTCGATCCCGACTACCGGTCCCGGGCCTGAGAGGCCCGGGACTCCCCTCCCCCACTGAAGAAGGAAACACCGATGAAGTCCATCTACCTCGTCCTCGACATGCAGAACGAACTGGTCCATGCCGACGGCCCCTCGGCCAAGGGCCCCATGGGCCCGCTGCTGCGTGAGCGCCGCGTCATCGAGAACACCCAGCTGGCGCTGGAACGCGCACGTGCAGCCGGCGTCGCCGTCGGCTTCGTGCGGGTCGGCTTCTCCGAGGACTACCGCGAGTGCCCGAAGAACTCCCCGCTGTTCGGCGGCGCCGCCAAGGCCGGCATGTTCAAGCTCGGGACCTGGGGCACCGAGATCCACCCGGCCCTGGAGCAGCGCCCCGGCGACATCCAGGTCGTCAAGCACCGGGTGAGCCCCTTCTACTCCACCACCCTGATGGCGCAGCTCAGCGCCCAGGGCATCCGCCGCATCTACTGCTCGGGTGTGTCGACCCAGGCAGTGGTGCAGGCCACGGTGCGCGACGCGCACGACCGCGACTTCGAGGTGGTGGTGATCGAGGATGCCTGCTGCGCCCACTCGCAGCAGGAGCATGACAACTCCATCCAGAGCATCAGCCGCTTCTGCCAGGTCGCCAAGGCGGCGACGGTGGATTTCCAGGCCTGAGCCCGGGCCGGGGGCGGCCCGGCCCGTGGTGCAAAATGTGCCGCGTGCCGGCCCCACCCGCCCGCATGCCCACACGAACGCTCCCTTGACCGACCACGCCGCCCCCATGACCGACTCCGCATCCGACACCGCTGTTGCGGCCTCGCCGGCCGTCCTCAGCGTCCGCGAGCGGGGCAAGCTGCGCCGGCGCAACCGCATCAAGGAGGCGGCGCGCGCGGTCTTCATCGAGCGGGGCTACGAGGCTGCCACGACCCGCGAGATCGCGGACCGCGCCGAGGTCTCGGCCGGGACGCTGTTCGCGTACGCGCCCACCAAGTCCGAGCTGCTGCTGATGATCGTCAACGACGACATCGAGCCCCTGCGCACCGAGGGCTTCCAGAAGTCCAGCATCCACGCCCCGCTCATCGACGTCCTCACGAGCTTCTGCGAGCGCGACATGGCCTATTGGGGCCAGCAGCCGGAAATCGCGCGCCAGGCCCGCCGCGAGATCGGCGTGGTGCTCCTGGGCAAGGCAGCCGGCCCGGAGGCGATGCGCTTCGCCGGCTGGAAACCCCGCCTCCTGAGTCAGCTGGCCCAGCTGGTCGCCGCCAAGCAGCAGGCGGGCCACCTCGATGCGCAGGCCTCGCCGGAGCTGGTCGCCGAGATGTGGTGGGCCATCTACAACCAGCACCTGCACAACTGGCTGATGGACCCCAACCCGCAGCTGGACAAGGGCGTGCAGGGCCTGCGCAAGCTGCTGAAACTGGCGATCCGCGGCCTCGGCCCCGACAGCCGCGAGCTGGCGGCCGTGATGCCCGCCTGAGCGGACGCAGGGCACAGCGCCCGCGCCTCACCGCTCAGGCGATCACGGCAGCGGCGCGCAGCGCCTCGATCTCGGCAGGCGCATACCCTAGGGACTTCATCACCGCCTCGGTGTCCGCGCCAAGCGCAGGCGCCGACGCGCGCACCGGCAGGCGCTGGCCATCGAGCGTGATCGGCAGCAGCGGCGCCCGCGCCGGGCGGCCGTCGGGCAGCGCCACATCCGCCAGGCCGCCGGTCTGGCGCAGGTGCGGGTCGTCGAGCAACTCGTGCGGGGCCATGATGGGCGCGAAGGGCAAGCCCCGGGCCTCGAAGATCTCGCTCACCTCGTGGGCCGAACGCCCTTTGAGCCGCTCGCGCAGCTCGGGCATCAGCCACTCCCGCGCGGTCACCCGCTGGTTGTTGGTGGCCAGCCGGTCGTCCGCCTTCAGGTCATGGAAGCCGAAGGCGTCGCAGAAGATCGCCCACTGCGTGTCGGAGACCACCGCCAGGAAGATCTGCGCGCCGTCCTGGACGGTGAAGACGTCGTAGATGCCCCAGGCCGAGATGCGCGCGGGCATCGGCGCCGCCGGCTTGCCGGTGATGGCGTACTGCATCATGTGCTGCGCCACCAGCAGGATGTTGTTCTCGAACAGGGCCGACTGCACCTCCTGCCCGCGCCCGGTGCGCTCGCGCGCGGCCAGGGCGGCCAGTGCGCCGATCGCGCCGAACATGCCACCCATGATGTCGTTGACGCTGGTGCCCGCGCGCAGCGGGTCGCCGGGCCGGCCGGTCATGTAGGCCAGGCCGCCCATCATCTGCACCACCTCGTCGAGCGCAGTGCGGTTCTCGTAGGGGCCTGGCAGGAAGCCCTTGTGGCTCACATAGATCAGGCGCGGGTTCAGCGGCTTGAGCGACGCATGATCCAGGCCGATGCGCGCCATGGCGCCGGTCTTGAAGTTCTCGCTGAAGATGTCCGCCTGGGCCACCAGCCGCAGGACGATCTCGCGCCCGCGCGGGTCCTTCGTGTCGACCGCGATGCTCTTCTTGTTCCGGTTGAACATCGGGTAGAAGCTCGCGCCCGACCCGAGCAGCTTGCGGGTGTTGTCGCCGGTGATCGGCTCGACCTTGATCACCTCGGCCCCGAGGTCGCCCAGGATCATCCCGCAGGTCGGTCCCATCACCATGTGGGTGAACTCGACGACGCGGGTACCCGCCAGGGGTAGCTCCTGGGTTTCGCTTGCCTGGGCGCCTCTTGCCGGTGCGTTCGTCATGCCGCCACCGCCCCCGCGCCAGAGCGCGCGTAATGGAATCCCTTGGGCAGGCCGGCGTCGGGGACGAGGCCGTACAGCGCCTCGCCGGGCAGGCCCTCCTGCAGGATGCGGCGCGCCTGCACGAGGCGGTCGATGTCGATGCCGGTGTCCAGACCCATCGATTCGAGCAGGAACACCAGGTCCTCGGTGACGATGTTGCCGCTGGCGCCGGGGGCGTAGGGGCAGCCGCCGATGCCGCCCTGGCTGGCGTCGAACGTGGTCACGCCCACGTCGAGCGCGGCGACCACGTTCGCCAGCCCCTGGCCGCGGGTGTTGTGGAAATGCGCGCCGCCGGCGCGGTCACCCAGCTCGCGATGCAGCCGCTCGAACAGCCGCTTCACCTGGCGCGGCTGCGCGTAGCCGCTGGTGTCGGACAGGCCGACTTCGTCGACGCCGCAGGCCGCCGCGCGGACGGCCATGCCGATGGTCTCGTCGTCGCTGACCGCGCCAGCCAGGGTGCAGCCGAAGGCGACCGACAGGCCTGCCTCGACCTCGACCCCGGGGAACGAGGCATCGCGCAACTCGATGATGCGGCGCAGCTCCTCGAGGATCTGGGCGTGGGTCTTGCGCACATTGGCCAGGGAGTGCGCCTCGGTGACCGAGACCGGGATGGTGAGCTTGTGGACGCCCGCCTCGAAGGCCACCTGCGCGCCCCGCAGGTTGGGCGCCAGCGCGGCGACCTTCAGCCCCGGCAGCGTGAGCGCGTGCGCCACCACCTGGGCCGTGTCGGCCATCTGCGGCAGCAGCGAGGGCGGCACGAAGGACCCCACCTCGATCTCCTGCACGCCGGCCTCATGCAGCGCGCTGACCCACCGCACCTTGTCCGCCGTGGGCATGGTGCGGGCCACGCTCTGGAGGCCGTCGCGCGGGCCGACCTCGCTGACCAGCACCCGGCCTTCGGACCAGGATCCGCTCATACCTCCACCGTCCGTGCGTCGTAGGCGTAGAGCCAGTCGTAGCGGTCGGCGATCGGCTCGGTGCTCCACTCGCGCTGCAGGTAGCGTTCGGCGGACGCCTCCTCGGCCAGCTCCGGGCTGTGGAAACGGCCGGTGTTGGCGGTGGCGCCGCGCACCATGCGGCTGGTGCGCTCCTTGCGCGCCGATTCATACTTCTCGAGCGCCTGCGCCGGGTCGGCGCCGTACTTCTGCAGGCAGCGGGCCAGCACCAGGCCGTCCTCGATCGAGTGCACCGCGCCCTGGGCCAGGAAAGGCAGCGTGGCGTGGCAGGCATCGCCCAGCAGGCTGATGCGGCCCTGGGTCCAGTTCGGGATCGGGTCGCGCGCAGCCAGCGACCACTTGAGCAGGCGGGGGGAGAGCCGGATCATGGTCTGCACGTCCTCGTGCCAGCCGGCGAAGTCCTGGTGGCACTCCTCATGGGTGCCGGGCTCGCTGGCGCCTGGGGCGGTCCACTGCTTGCCCTCGATCGTGGCGACGAAGTTCATGATCTCGCCGCGGTGCAGCGGGTAGCTCACGGCGTGGCCGCCCGGGCCGATCCAGGTGGAGCCGACCATGGCCTGCATGTGCTTGGGCAGTTGCTCCATGGGGATCAGGCCGCGCCAGGCCACCATGCCGGTGAACTGCGGCGAGCACTCACCCCACAGCGCGCCGCGCACCACCGAGCGCACGCCATCGGCGCCGATCAGCACGTCGCCGCGCGCGCGCCGGCCGTCCTGCAGCAGCAGTTCGGCGCCTTCGCTGTCCTGGGCCACGCCGGCGCAGCGCGAGGCCAGGTGGATCGCGTCGGGCTTGAGCGCGCGCACCGCGTTGGCCAGCGTGTCCAGCAGGTCAGGCCGGTAGACGGTCAGGTAGGGGTAGCCATAGCGCTCGACCGCCTGCTTGCCCAGGTCGAACATGGGCCAGGGGCGGCCGGTGTTCCACAGGCGGAACTCCTTGCGCTCGGGGTCGCAGGACAGCTTGCGCAGCGTCTCGAAGACGCCGAACTCGTCGAGCACCCGGTTGCCGTTGGGGCTGATCTGGATGCCCGCGCCGACCTCCTTGATCTCGGTGGCCTGCTCGTAGATCTCGACGTCGATGCCGCGCTGGAGCATGGCCAGTGCAGCCGACATGCCGCCGATGCCACCGCCCGCGATGATGACCTTCATGGATGGATTCCCCTTTGTGTATTGCGTACGCCCGAGGGGCGTCACTCGATCTTGATGTTGGCGCTGGAGACCACATGGGCCCAGAGCTTGACCTCGTCCTGGAAGAACCGGGTGAATTCCGGCGCAGTCATGGTCGACACGCGCGAGCCGCGCGCCTCCAGGTACTTGAGGAACTCCGGGCTGCTCATCACGGCGCGGATGTCCTCATTGAGCTTGTTGACGGTGGCCGACGGCGTGCCGCTGCGGGCGAACAGGCCGAACCAGGTGCTGAGGTTGTAGTCGGGCAGGCCTGCCTCGGCGGCGGTGGGCACGTCGGGCAGCGCGGACCAGCGCCGGTCGCCGGTGACGAACAGCGCGCGCATCTTGCCGGCCTCGACATGCGGGCGCAGGTTGGCCGCGTCCATGAAGATGGCCTGGGCCTCGTCCTTGAGCACGGCCGTCATCGCCGGCGACGCGCCCTTGTACGGCACCTGCTGCATCGCGGCGCCGGTCTTGAGGGTGTAGAGCTCGCCCACCAGACGGGTGGAGGTGCCCGCCGCCGCGGCGTTGAACTTGCTCGGGTTGGCCTTGACCAGGGCGGTGAACTCGCGCAGGTTGTTCGCCTTGACCGAGGGATGCACGCCCAGCATGAAAGGCAGCGACATCATCTGGGCCACGGGGGCCAGGTCCTTGACCGGGTCGTACTTGACCTGGTCCTTGAACAGGCTGGGGTTGATCGCGGTGGCAGGTGTGTCGGCGAGCAGGGTGTTGCCGTCGGCCGGCGCGGCCAGCATGGCGTTCATCGCGATCATGCCCATGCCGCCCGCGCGGTTCTCGACGATGACGGTGCGCCCGGTGCGCTTGGCCAGGCCGTCGGCGATCAGGCGGCTGGTCACATCGACCGCGCTGCCCGGGTCATAGGGCACCAGGATGCGCAGGGTACTGCCCTGCGCGAAGGAGGCACTGGCGGCCACGGTCAGCGCCGCGACGCAGGCCCAGTGAAGCAGCTTCTTGGTCATGGGGTCTCCTCGGGATGGGGTTCGGTTGGCGCCTGTGCGCGGCTCATTCAGCCGGCGGCCTGGACGTCTTCGGTCCGCAGCAGGCCGAGCGCACGCATCAGGGGCTCGTCGCTGGCGCGCACCAGGTGGGATTCGTCGACGGCCTCGTGCCGGTAGGGTCGCCAGGCCGGCACCGCGATCACGTCGCCCTGGGCCCAGTCCAGCACCTCGCCGTCGACGATGGTGCGGCCCCGCCCCTGGACGACAGTGAAGACCGCGTTGGCGGTGGTGCGCGCGGTGCGGGAGGCAAAGCCCGCATCCAGGCGCTGCACGTGCAGGCCGGTCGTGACCATGGCCGGCGCGCCCAGCTCGATCTCGCGGCTGGCCATGCCGTGCGCAGGCGCAGCCGCGCGGGCGAGGCGGGCCAGCGAGTCCTCCCAGCGGAAGGCGATCGGCGACTCGGCGGCATTGACCGGATCGGGTTCGAGCTCCTGCGGGTGGCGCTCGAAGAACATGGGCTCGAGCAGGTGCACCAGGGGCACGTCGAGGATGTCGACCCAGTAGCAGTCGTCCTTGCCGACGTTCTCGTGCGAGTGCCAGCACCAGCTTGGCGTGAGCAGCACGTCGCCCGGGCGCATCTCGACCCGGGTGCCATCGACCACGGTGTAGGTGCCGTGGCCCTCGAGGATGATGCGCAGCGCGTTGGGCGTGTGCCGGTGGCAGCCCGCGGTCTCGCCCGGCAGGATCAGCTGGTAGGCCGCCACCAGGGTGCGCACCGTGGGGTAGATGTTGCCCTCGACCGGGTTGGTCATGGTGAGGTTGCGGCGCTCGGCCATCTTCGTGTCCACCAGGCGGCCGGCGGCATCCAGGATGGGCTTGACGTCGGCGAAGCGCCAGCGGTGAGGCAGGAAATTCTTGCGCGGCTCGGGCCACAGCGCGGGGCTGCGGCGGTGCCAGCCGCCTTCCATGCTCAGGCCGTCGAAGGCGCGGTACAGCGCGTCCAGGCTGTCGAGGGAGGCGCTCATGACTGCTTCTTGATGTCCGGCACGTACGGGGCGGCGAAGACCTCGGTGCCGCCGCCCAGGCCCTGCTCGACGCGCACCGTCATCTCGCCCACGCGCTCGATGCGGATACGCACCAGGTCGCCGGCCTTGACCGGGCCGACGCCGGCCGGCGTGCCGCTGGCGATCACGTCGCCGGGGTACAGGGTCATGA
>JACCDX011205065.1_pt1 | contig 57802 bp, 66 predicted proteins | sample 7449681 | NCBI WGS metagenome assembly JACCDX01 (sample SAMN15323450, study PRJNA562643) | freshwater metagenome | isolation source: river surface water | place: USA:Blue River Watershed | collected 2017-08-18
CACGGTGGTGGGCAGCTGGTCGATGTCGAGTCGATTCATCAGCCGCTTGAATTCGGTCTCGCCGCGTGCGTAGACCTCGGGCGCAGCCTCGTAGCCGCCGTAGAACATCATTGCCCGGTACACGATCATCATGTGGAACCGGTCCGGGAAGTACGGAGACGGTGCGTCGGTGTCGGCCGAGAACTCGGTCGGCTTGACGTAGTACTCGCCGACGATCACGTAGGGCTGGTCCGGGATAGAGCCGAAGGCCAGATCCTTGTCCGGCGTGATCGAGACCACCACCGGACGGGCGTAGGTCGTCCGCATGTTCCCGTACTGGTACAGGTTGCGGAACGTCGTGAAGTCCATGTAGTTCAGCAGCTGCTCGTCGCGATAGTTCTGTCCGACCGACGAGCAGCGGAAGCTGTCGCGCTTCCAGTTGCCGAACGTGCTGCCCACTCCCGCCTGGGCGGCGGTGTAGACCTGCTGTTGAGTGACCGTGTTGAACTGGAAGGGCTCACGCATCCACTGCCAGTCTTCCTTCGCCGTCTGCACATCAACCCAGGCGCTGTTGACCCAGCTGGCGAACCGCGCGGATTCGCCGGTCAGGCCCTGCGCCGTCGGCAGCGGAGTGCTGGCGCCCGAGGCGCCACACTCCACCCGCGCGCGGTTGATGAGCTGAAGGAAGTTCACTCAGGTGCTCCTGATCAGGCGGGCTCGGCCAACACGTTCTGCAGCCACGCACGGCCCTTCGGGTTGGCGTCATCGACCAGATCGAAGGGGTAGGCCAGCCCGTGGCGAGCGCGCATCTCGGTGACGTCCGGTGCGGCCGGGTTGGGCGTGTACTGCGTGTACTTGGTCTCTTTCATGCGAGCCAAGATCTCGACGTACTTGCGCCGTACCTTCGTCGGGTAGCCACGCACGATCGGCTGGTTCGTGCCGTTGCAGTTGACGATCACGTGCGGGGCTTGGTTCTCATCGGTGGTGGCATGCACCAACACCGTCACAAATTCGTTCATGAACGCTTCGCTGGCCGCGAGCTCGCGGAAGTCGGTCGACTCAGCCACGGTCTCTACGACCGGGGCGTCGTCAATGATCTCGACGCCAGGGGTAGCTTCTTTTCTTGCCATCGCTTTTCTCCTGTTGGGTTTGGAAATCGAACGCGCCAAAAACACGGGCCACCCGAAGGTGGCCCGTGAAACCTCTGAGAAGAGGATGGCAACTTACTGGGCGGTGCCCGGCATGACCATGCAGTCCGAGAAGACGTCGGTCACGCCAGCGGCGCCCAGATCCGTAGAGCCGGGGGTGAACGTCACGGCGCTGCTGGTCGTGACCTTCAACAGGCCGACCAGAGCCACGTCACCAGCCGGGGCGCCGGGCACCGGGCAGGGCTCACCAGCAGCCACGACCGGACCGCGGGTGTTGCTGAAGTTGCCGGCACCGTCGATCCACACGGCGTACAGGGCGGCGCTGGAGGGCGGCACCGTGCCGATGCCGGCGGTGAACGCGATGTTGTCGGTAGCGTTCTTGGACTTGAACACGCCATTGCTGGTGTAGGTCAGCGTGTTGACGGTCTTGTAGGTGTTGGCGTTGGTGCCTTCGGCGAGGCCGGCGGCGGTCAGCGACACGGAGCCGCTGTTGATTTGCTCGATGTTGTAGGACATGGTGGTTCCTTTCAGTCCGTGATGTATTGCGCGAGGGTTGCGGCGTAGTTGGTGTCACCGACACCGGAATCCGCGTCGAGTTTGGCCATGATCGCCTGCAGGCCGTCGACCAGAGCTGCGAGCAGTGCGCGCAGTTCTTGTTCGGTCAGGCCGTCGGGGATATGGGCGATGCGTTGCGATACGCTTTCAGCGGGCATGGTGTGATCCTTTCAGGTTGATGGGCCGGGTTTCCCCGGCCCAGGTCATCACAGAGCGGTCACACCGGCCTCGATACGAGCCATGAAGGCGTCGTTCAAGCGCACGGTGGCGAACCACGTAGACGCGCCCACGTAGCCGAACTGGCCCAGCGGGTTGGCGTGGTTGGTCTGGCTGGCCTTGAGCACGATCGGCTTGATGGCCGACATGCCCTTGAGCGCGACCTGACCCCAGCAGTCCTCACCGATGATGATGAAGGGGTACACGTCGACGTTCGAGGCGCCCACCGACAGCATGCCGTTCAGCGTGCTGGAGCCAGCAGCGGCGAAGGACTTCAGCAGCGGGGAGCTGATGAAGCGGAAGTCTTCGCATGCACCGATCTCGCGATCGTGGATGGGCTTGTACGAGCCGTACTCTTCCACGCGGGTGAAGCCCGGCAGGTTACGCACGTCGGACACAGCGTCCGTGTGGCAGAACACGATGAACGCGGGCTGCACGGCACGGGTGGCGAAGTTCACGCCAGGGGCCAGACGCGAGGTCACGCGACGCGAGCGGTTGGACTCGAGGGTACGAGCGGCCTTGCGCAGGGCGTTCAGGCTGATCGCGGTGTTGATGCCCGAGCGGCTGGAGCCGTTGGCGTAGATCACCGTGGAGCCGGCCTTCAGCACGCCGTAGCGCACCATCTCCATCACTTCGGCCAGGGTCTCGCCGGTCAGCTTGACCATCTCGCCGGGGATGTCGTCTTCGTACAGCTGCTCGACCTTCGAGCTGTACTTGAACAGCACACCGTACTGCTGCAGCTGCACCGACACGTCCTGGAACGAGATGGTGTTGCTGTTGGGCGTGACGCCCTCAGCCAGCACGAAGTTCGACGCGACGATGTCGGGGGTGCCGACGTAGCGCGAAGAGCCTTCGATCGTGGTGCCGGTGGTGGAAGCGCCGAAGGGCAGCGTACGACGGAACACCAGGGTGTCCGTCGAGTTCTGCGGCATCTCGCGCTGGGTGCCGAAGTCACCGAGAACGGTGATGGGTTGAGCATGCTCGAGCATGCCTTGTGCAGCGCGGATCAGGTTCCGCGATGCAACGGTGCCGTAATTTTGGATCGACATGGTTGGGTCCTTTCAGATGTTGGTCAGTAGCCGCGCTGCGCTCGTGTCTTTTCGCGCTTTGCGGCTTCGTAGTTCCAGAGCTCTTCCGGCGACATGTCGTCCACGGTGCGTGGCGGCGGTGTCTGGCCGGGTCGAGTCGTCGCGGCTGCAGCGAGACGTGCTCCGCGCTCTTGCTTGATTTCCGCAGCGGGTTTGGCCTTCGCTTGGTGGTACAGGTCCAACATGCGAATGGCGTCACGCGCCGCACTGCTTGCGGCCAGGGTGCGAACCTCAGGGGCCTGCACGGCGAACCACTGCGCGAATTCCGGTGAGTTCACCGTGTCACGCCAGTTCTCGTACTTGCCCTCGACGCGCGCCTCCTCGATGGCGGCTGCCATCTCGGCCTTGGTCTGTGCAACCTGCTCGGCCACCATGGCCTGCACCTGTTCGGGTGACAGTCCAGCGGTGGGTGCCTTCAGCCGAGAGAGCTCGGCGGTCAGCTTCTTGTCGATTGCACTGGCCCACTCAGGGAAATCCTGCTTGAGCTGCTCCCACTCCTCGGGGCTTTTGGCGGCATCAGCGATCTGGCCTTGGGACGGCGCGTCTTGCGGTGCGACCTGGGTCGCTGCCCGACGGGCCAAATCAGCCTCTCGCTGCATAGCAGCCACGCGACCTTCGGTCGTTTTGACGTGGTGCAGCAGTTGAGCATTGGCCTGCTTCAGTTGATCGATCTCGGCGAGTTTCGCCCTCACGATCTCGGGAAGACCAGCCAGTGGATCCTCAGGCTGCTCGGGTTGAGCGGCTTGCGGTTCGGGCTCGCTTTCGTTCTGCGGCGGTTGTTCCGCGGCAGCGGCTGAGACCTCAGGCGCGGGCGACGGGTCGCCGGCGTCGAGCTTTGCAGCCTCTTCGTTCCAAACCTGCAGTGCCTCCTCCTGAGACAGATTGTCAGGGTCCACGTTGCTCTCCAAAAACAAAAGCCGCCCTAAGGCGGCTCACTCACACGGCTGCGCGGGATTATTCGTCCGGCTCAACCACCACACCCCGAGCTGCCGCGTTGGGCAGGTCGAGAAATCTTTTCAGCAACCTGATCTCACCCCGCAATGCGGCGGTGTCGGCGTCCGAAAGGCCGACAGCGTCGTTCTTCTCGCGGGCCTTGCGCAGCTGCTCTTCAGCCCACTTGCGCAGTTGGTGCCACGAGGCGGAGGTGAAATCGATCATGGAATGAAAAAGGCCCGCTTTTGGCGGGCCTGTTGGCAAATTCAGGGCGCACTGCGCCCGCGAAGATTCTATCCCTGCAGCACGTAGTAGCGCAACAGGGTTGCGTTTGTACGCTGACGTTACGCGAGGAAACGCAGCTTGTACAGCGTTGACTGGTACAAGTGCACGATTGAGTCGATCTCGTTGTGCAGCGCGCTCTCAGTGCGCGGGCAGATCTTCTCGCGGTGGTCTTCGACCCACGCCATTTGCTGCTCGAGCACGTCGGCGATCTCGCCCTCGAATTCGTTGTCCATCAGGGGAATTTCCAGTCGCTCGTTGTAGCGACCCTGGTAGGCCTCGGCGAATGAGTCGACCAGCGGGATCAGCTTCTCGTAGAACTCACCCAGCGCCATGTGCTCGGCGTAGCTGTCGGTCTGCAGGTGCGCGCGGTGGGCCAGATCGCGGCCCAGGAATGTCAGTGCGACCAGTTGGCCGGCGTGCTTGCTCATGTCGTGGTCTCCTTAGATGCCGGATCCAGAGACGAGCTTCAGACGCTGTTCGGCAGCGAACAGTTCCTTCTTGCCGCGTTCCTTGATGGCGGTGTTGGCCAATTGTGCCTTGATCTGCTCGAGCGACAGGTTCTGCGTGTTGGCGAGCTTCAGCATCTCGATCTCGCGCTGCATCTGCTGCGCCTCGCGCCGGGCCTGGATGTTGGCCTGGGCGATCTGCAGACGGGTCTGCAGTTCGGCCATGTCGCCCTCGTTCTGCGCCTGGACCTTCTGGATGTCGGTCTCGGCGCGGATCTTGGCGGCTGCGATGCGCGGATCCTCTTGGGCGCCCTGCTCCGCAGCCATGGCCTGCTGCTCCTTCATCTTCTCGATCTCAGCCTCGGGCTTGAGTACCTCTGCCGGGTCGATGTGCTGGGCTTGCAGCGCCTTCTCGAAGAGCTTCTGCGTGTCGATGTAGGCGCCGTAGACAGGGTTCGCACCAGCGGCCAGCAGGTTCAGGAACGCTTGGTTCTGGATGTCGCGCACCATCAGCGCGGACGACCCACGCGCGTCGATCGAGAAGTCGCCCTTGAGCTCCTCGTTCTCGTTGTACATCATGTTGTAGTCGTAGTACCGACGGATATGGGGCTTGGTCACCATGTCGTCGAACTGCTTGACCAGCCGGCGCAGTACCACGTTGGCGCTGTTCATCAGCATCTGCATGCCGCCGACGGTGTCGGGTGCAGCGCCCTTCTCGCCCTGCATGATGGTGGGCACGCCGGTCTCGGCGTCAGCGAGCTCGGTGGCCATCTTGATGATGTTGGCCAGCTCGTTCTGGTGACTGTCGAACTCGAACGTGGCGAATGCCTTGCGCACGTCGTCCATGTCGTCGGTGGCGTACCAGATCTTGCGGCTGGTGAGCTGCCACTGCTTGTCGGCAGGCTGGATGACGCCGGGCTTCATCACGATCTGCGGGCCCGAGCTCACGCCCGCGTTGTCCATCATCTGGCGCCACGCGGCGTTCAACACCTTCTGCTGGGCGCGCATGAGGTACGGGATGCCATAGCCCCAGCACGAGCCACTGACCTTCTCCCACACGTAGAAGTCGTACGGCAGGTCGCCACCCTCCAACGGGTTGGGGAAGGCCTTGACGACCGTGTTGTTGATCATGATCACGCAGGCCGAGACGGTACGCAGCACGTCCTTGTCGCCGACGTCCACACCGGCGGACTCGAGGTCCTCGTGCTCCACCTCGCCCCAGTACGTCCACATCTCGTAGGTGTCACGGGCGACGTCGCGCTGGTCTTCGTCCTTGAGCTCCTGGAACGTGGCGCTGCGCCGCGGTCCCTCTTCCAGCACCTTGCGCAGCTGGTCCTCCATGAACCCGGGCTGCTTGGCCAAATCACGCACCTGCTTGGCGGTGAGCTTCTCGCGCTCGTAGATGCCCTTGCCGTTGTGCACGTTCTCGCCGCAGCCGGGGTCGGGCCAGACGTTGCGCGGGTCCACTCGGAACGACGCGGGCGAGAGCTCCTCCATCACGACGATCTGCTGGACCTGATTGCCCTCCACGTCGGTGTAGGGCATCCAGGCGCGGCGCACGCGGTTGGTGACCACCGGCCCCTTGATCACGCCCGTGCCCAGCACGGCGGCGTCGTGGATGACCTTGCGCAGCTCGGCGTTGTAGTCGCACTCGGTGAGCTGGTCGTCGATCTCGTTCTGCATCGCGCGGGCCTTCTGGCGCGCGAGCTCGAGGGCCGCATGCGCCACGTCCTTCACGCGCAGCTGCTGGCCGGTGGCCGGGTCGACCATGGGCTGGCCGGTGAGCTTGTCGCCGGCGATCGATCCGTCCTTGCTCATGGACATGAGCTTGGGGTTGGGCGTGGGCTGGATGCCCCAGTTGCGATCGTCGGTGGGCAGCAGGATGTCGGCCACGCGCGCCTCGGCGGCATTGGTCTTCTGCCGCGTCATGCCGATGAAGACGGTCGAGCGGGTGGGCCGCGCGCCTTGCGTCGTGACAGGGTAGCCCTGCTCGACGGACGTCATCATCTGGCTGGCTGCCTTGTTGACGTTGTCCTTGGCGTTGTACTGGTCCTCGTCCTCGAGCCAACGCTTGTCGACGCCGTAGGAGTAGCGCGACCGGATCCACTCGTCGCGCTGTTTGGCCAGCGAGTGGCCGAACATCTGCAGCTTCTCGTCGATCTTCTGACGCGCCTCTTCGGGATCGATGCCCTCGATCTCGATGTCGACGACCTCGGTGGGTTGCAGTTGTTCGTCCATGTTTCAGTCCTTCAGTACCCAGTGACTGGGTCGAACACGCCGAAGTCGATGGCCGGGGCCATGCGTCCGGGGCGGATTCGCGCCTCAGCCTCTTCGTGCGTCTTGGCAAAGCGGCGCATCATCAGCGCGTAGCGGGTGGCGGACAGCAAGTCGTCGCTGTCCTTGACGATCAGCCCGTCCTTGCGGTGGTACAGGCGGAACTCTTCAAACCAGTCGGTGAGGTGACTGAAGACGCGCAGCCGCATCGTCTGCATGCGGGTGAGCATCTCGGCTACGCCGGCCTCCACCCCGTTGCTGCCGTCCTCGAACATCGCGCGCTGGCGCAGCATCGCCAGCCCCTGGCTGCGGTACTGCTCGGCGAGCTGCTCGCCCGAGCCCTTATCCCGCTGCAAGCCGTCATGCGGCCACGCCACTGGGATCCAGTCGCCGCGCGCCCTGATGCCGGCAGCGTGGATCGCGATCGAGGCGTCCTTCACCCGGTATGCGTCGGTGACGTACACCGTGTCGCTGTCGCGGTCCCAGGCCAGCCATGCGGCGGCCGTGGGGTGGTCGATACCGAAGTCCAGGCCGCAGATGCGCGACCAGTGCGTTGGGATCGGGAACGGCGTGCACTTGATCGCCTCTTCAGCGATCGGGAACACGCGGCCCGAGCCCAGGATCGGGATGCCCTTGGCACGGGCCTCGCGCTCGTGCTCGGGGTATGAGGCGATGATCGCGGCGCGCTGCTCGGGCGTGTAGTGCTCGACGTCGTCGATCGTCATCGTCGTGACGTTGGTGCCCGTGGGTTTGTCCAGCAGGTACCGCTTGACCACGTCGGACATGCCCAGCAGCGGCGTGAACGTCACGAACACCATGCCGCCAGTGGCGTTGGTACGCGTGAGGCCCTCGGAGTAGATGGGCAGCGGCGGCTCTTCGTCGAACCACACGAGATCGACCGTGTCGGCCTGCCACTTGGTGCGGCCCTGGTCGTAGCTGTTGAACTGGATGACGCTGTCCTCGCCGCACACGTGGCGCACCACGATGCTGCTGACGGCGTCGGGCACGCCCTGCTTCATGCTGGTGTCGCGCACGCAGTCGTGCGGGATCGCGCCCGTGCCCCACTCCTCGCGGATCTCGGGCGGGCCCAGCAGCAGGCGCTGCACGCCCTTCCGGGTCAACTCGGCCGATTCGGAGCCGACCATGCACCGAATCGCGTAGTTGAAGCGCCGGCCCGTCCACCACTCCGGGTAGCGGCCGGTGGCGTGCATCGCGCACTCGAACGCCCCCGCCCAGGTCTTGCCCAGCTGGTTGCCCGCCATGAAGAGCCGCTCGCGGAAGCTCGAGCTGGCCTCATGGAAGGCGACCTGCTTGGCGTAGGGCTTGTAGCCCGCCAGCCGGTTGCGCCGGGTGCGCGTGTCCTTGAGCTTGAGCAGCTCGTAGAGCTCGCGCTTTTCCAGGTCCGTCAGCGTGGAGATGTCCAGCTTGGACAAGTCCAGTTCGGACAGGTCCAACTCGGACAGGTCCAGCACGCTCACTTCAAGCCACCCGCCTTGGCCAGGAGGGATCCCAGGCGCTGGTCGAGCTGTTCGCTGGAGAGCTCCAGGTTGCCCGACATCTTGACCTCGACGGCCTTGAGCTTGGGCTGGGTGTACTGCAGCAGCTCGTTGAGCGTGCGCAGCCGCGTGTCCTCATCGACCGCGTGCACCATCACCGGCAGGCCGTTGTCGTCGAAGACCTGCTGGCCGCTCTTGAACAGCGGGATCTTCTTGGCCAGGGCCTTGGCGATCTCGGTGGCCGGATCCAGCCCCTCGTCGACCAGGGCCTCGGCCACCGCCTTCAGGTTGATGCGGTGAGCCGACTGGTGCTTGGTGCTGGAGCTGATCTGCGACGCGTGAGCACGCCCACTACGGGGCGCGCCCGCGGCCTCGAGATCATCGACCGTGGCCATGCGAGGGGGCGCGCCCGATAGCTCGGCAAGCCGAGACGCATCGTTCTTGCGAGCCATGTCGGCCTCAGATCTTTCCGGGGATGACGCCACCCTGGAAGCCGGGGACGTTTTGCTTGACGCCGCCCTTGTATGCCGGCTGCGTGGCGTTGGTGCCGGGCAGGGGCACGCTGACTTGGCTAGGGATGGTTCCCTTGCCTTGAGTCGCGTTGCCGCCGACTTGTTTGCCGCCGTTGAGCATGAAGGCGCCCGACGGAGAGCTCTCCATCGTTCCGCCTGCGGCGCGCATCGTGTTGCGGCTCTTGGGGTTGCCGTAGTCCTGCATGGTTGCTCCTTTCGAGCGTTGGTTGTGAAAGCGGTCTGGGTTGTGGGATGTACATGTACCTACCCACCCCGGGGGGCCCCGACCGCGATCTGGGGGTGTGTGGGGGTCCGGGATACGCATCCGCCAGATGGGACCCATTTCTCTGGCCGAATTTTTTCCAGGGGGTCGGGCGCCCTGCCTGCGCAGCCAGCCCAGGCGGCACGCGGCTGGCGCCGCGCTGCCTGCCCAGGCCTGCCCTGCCCCTGGTCGCTGCAGCTCGGGCTCGAGCCCAGGCTGCGCGCTGCCCTGCCCCCGGGCCTTCCGGCATCTCGGGGAGCGGGCGCACATAGCACAAAGGCCTCGATGAGGCCCCGGATTGGATTCGTGTTTGCCTGATGAATCAGGCACTTAGCTGCTGCTCACGCCACGCGTGTGCAGCACTTGTGCAGTCAGGCCATCAGGCCCGGCTGCGGTGGACGGCGCGACGCCTCCTCGTCCCACATTGCCGCGGCGTCGTCGGCCGCCTCGACGAGCAGCTCACGCACCGCGTCGGCTGCCTCCTCGGGGCTGGCGACGTCCATCGTCTCGAGCTCTTCGCCCGGCGACTCGGCCGTGATGGTGATCTGGCCATCGTCGGCCATCTCGATGGTGATTCGCTCCATGTCCGCCCCTGAAATGCAAAGGCCCGCACGAGGCGGGCCGGGAAATCGCGGACGAGGTGCCGCGCGAAAATTGTGCCGCAGACGATCGAGCCCGTCAATGGGGTCGCACCGGCCCATTGAGTTCGGCTATCCGAACGCCGAAAAAGGTCGATTGGTTTCGGCTATCGACTAACGCCATCCGATAGAAACAAATCATGGCCGAAGAGCGGTCGAACCTAGGGTTTGCCCTAGTATTCGACATGACATGTCATGGCATAGTTCGGTTCACCGAGCCGGCGGACCCCGGCGCAACACCTGAAGGAAACGAACATGTCCCACGAACTCACCACCCGCACCGACGGCACCGTCGAATTCGCCTACCTCGCCAGCGACGGCGCCCCCTGGCACGGCCTGGGCCAGCCGATGCAGGCCGGCCAGTCGATCGACGAGTGGCGCACCGCCGCCGGCATGGACTGGGCGATCCAGAAGTCCAAGATCCGCTACGCCACCGGCCACGGCCAGGGCCCGGACGCGTGGCGCACCCTGGACGACCAGCTCGTCCTGCTGCGCAGCGACACCAAGGACGCCCTCGGCGTCGTCTCGAACCGCTACCAAGTCGTCCAGCCCGCCCAGGTGCTGGAGTTCTTCCGCGACGTCGCGAAGGCCGGCGGGCTCGAGCTCAGCGCGGCCGGCACGATCTACGGTGGCCGCCGGTTCTGGGCCACGGCCAAGATCGGCGACGCGGCCCCGACGTCGGTGCGCGATCGCATCGGCGGCTACCTGCTGCTCAGCACCAGCGCCGACGGCTCGCTGGCCACCGAGGCCCGCCTGACGTCGATCCGCGTCGTCTGCAAGAACACCCTGCAGTTCGCCAGGGCCGACGCGAAGCCGGCGCTGCGCGTGTCGCACCGCTCGGTGTTCGACCCCAAGGCCGTCCAGGCCGCCATGGGTCTCAACACCGCCGCCTGGGACGCGTTCAAGCACAACCTCGTGCGGTTGGCCAACACGTCGGTGCACGAAGAACAAGCCGCCGAGATCGTCGCCGGCCTGTTCGCCACGGCGCCCGGCCAGGACGGCCGCGACAAGGCCCGCGAGACCGCTGGGTTCAAGAAGGTCCTCGCGCTGTTCAACGGCGACGGCATGGGCGCCCGCCTCGACGGCGTGTTCGGCACGGCCAACGGCGTGCTGCAGGCGGTTACGGAGTACGCCGATCACCACGTCCGCGCCCGGTCCGACGAGCACCGCTTCGTGGCCTCCCAGTGGGGCGGCGGCGCCGACCTGAAGTCGCGCGCCTGGGACGACCTGATGGCCCTGGTGACCGCCTGAGGGTAGCGGTGCAGGGCCTGCCCCAGGCGGGCCCTGACCAGTGCCCTCAGCACTGCGAGCCGGCGCGTTCCGGCATCCATCGGAGAACCGAAGCATGCAACCGAAGCACACTCCCGGCCCCTGGGCCAGTGACGAGAACGGCCTGATCACGGCCGGCAAGAACCGCCTGCACGTCGCCCAGGCGATGACGACCGGCATGGGCAAGGCCGCCGACGCGAACGCCCGCCTGATCGCCGCCGCGCCTGAGCTCCTCGCCGCCCTGCAGGTCGGCCTGCACTACACGCTGACCGCCGCGGCCCTGAGTCAGGCCCTGGCCCGCATCAACCGGGACAACGGGTTCGAGGGCAACGCCGCCAACCACGAATCCGCTCGCCGGGACGCCGAACGCGCCGTCGAGACCATCCGCGCCGCGGTCGCGCGCGCCACCGGGGAGGCCTGAGCCATGGGCGTCTACGTCTACCGCATCACCCCGCACGTCGTCCGCTGCAGCGACGGCGAGCTCGCCAGCGTCGCAGCCTACGCGCTCAAGCCCTGGGGCGGCGAGCCGGCCAGCGTCGTCAACGTGGCCGCGGGCCGCGCCTTCCCCGCCGGCAGGCCCCTGGCGCGCGTCGTCCTGGGCGACCGCGACGGCACCGTGCACCCGGACGCGACGGTGTACCGCAACACCCGGCGCCGGCTGCACATCTGGGACGACTACGACCTGGGCACCAGCTCGTTCCCCTGCCTGCCCGGCGTGCGCGTGGAGGCCTGAACCATGCGCCACCCCTACCAATCCCCCGCCGAACGCCTGGAGGCCCGCCGCGCGGGCGCCATGGACGTCCTCGGCGCCGTCCTGTTCGCCGCCTGCGTGGCCACCCCGGTGGCCCTCTGGTGGTTCCGCATCATCTGACCCGGAGACCCTCCCCCATGAACTACATCAACCGCCTCGAGGCCGAGTGCCGGCAGCGCCAGCTGGCCGCCCAGGCCGTGTCCGAACGGATCCACCAGCTGCGCCAGCACCTCGCGCTGCCCAAGTTCAACCCCGTCCAGGCCGACGGCAGCCGGGGCGACTGGATCAGCACCGCCGACGTCCAGCGGTGGCTGCGCTACATCGAAGACGGGGCCCTGTCATGAACCAATCCGCCGGTGCCGTCGACCTCGAGTCCTTCCTGGCCCTTCCCTGGTCCCCGGGAGTGCGTCAGAAGCTGCGCGAGCGCGCCAGCCAGCCCGACACCCAGGCGATCGCCGCCTGGGACCACAACGGGCGCCTCGTGGCCTCGGCCTACACCACCCTGCCCGAACGGTGGCCCGAGTCGATCGTGGCACTATGGCGAAAGCAAACCTTTCAGCCGACCGAGCCCGAGCCCGTGAAGTCCAAGACCATGCAGGCCCTCGACCTGATCCTCCAGGACGGCCTCACGCCGTTCGCTGCGGCCAAGCAAGTCGGCGTGCACGCCTCCGCCGTCTACCGGGCCCTCGAACGGGCCGAGAAGAAACCAATCTGCCCGTGCTGCGGGCAGGTGGTCCGCGAAGGCTTCGAGCTCGATCGCTCGGTGCTCAAAGATCCAGCTGCCGGCTCAGCCGGCGCATGACGGCGGACGCGAACTCGCGCTCCATCCGCAGGATCTCCTCCTGCAGTCCCTTCTCCGCCTCCCCTGCCAGTGCCGCCCTCCCGGTGCCCTGGCAGTGGACGCAGATCTCGTCGGACAACACCGGCGCGCCCGGCAGCACTGCGTAGCCCCGTCCGTGGCAGTGCCGGCACACGTCGTCGGCCATGTGCGACAGGACGCGGTAGACCAGCGCCGCCTCGTGCCCCTGGTCCACCAGCCCGGTGGCCACCGCGAAGGCCTCGCGCTGGTCGCCGCCGACGCGCCAGCGCCAGATGCTCAGCCCCAGTGGGTTGCCCTGGGCGGCCATCCCGCAGCTCCTGATGATGTCGACGTCGCCGACCTCCTCGAGCCCGACCTCGCCCAGGTCGTCGGTGTACTGCGCCGTTCCGATGCGCTCGCGTGATGTCATGCCATTGCCCCTTCCTTCAGATCTCGCACCGCCTGCAGCAGTGCCCGTTGCACGTTCCCCTTGGCCGCCAGGACGGCCATGATCTTCTCGTCGACTGTCCCCGTGGCCACGAGGTGGTGGACCGTCACCTGATTCGCCTGTCCACTGCGGTGCAGCCGCGCGTTGGCCTGCTCGTACAGGTCCAGGCTGAACGGCAGCCCGAACCAGACCGCCACCGACCCGCCGACCTGCAGTCCATCCACGCCGTGGCCACCGGATGCCGGATGCATCAGCAGCAAATCAATCCGCCCGGCCTGCCACGCACGCAGGGACCGCTCCCCGTCGAACACCACCGCCTTGGGGAACCGCTTCAGGATCCGCGTCTGATCGTGCACGTACGCCGTGAAGCACAGCACCGGCTCGCCCTGCTCGACGATCTCCTCCAGCGCATCCAGCTTCGCCTCGTGGATCTCCTCCACGCCGCCGGCGTCGGCGTACACCGCACCGTTGGCCATCTGCGCCAGCTTGCCGGCCAGCACCGCCGCGTTGACCGCCGTGACGGTGGCCGTCGCGAGGTTGCGCTCCAGGTCCCGGTACGGCGTCATGTCGAAGCTCACCTGCACGACGTTGTCGATCCGCGGTGGCAGCTCCACGCCGCTCTCCACACTCAGCATCACGTCGGCCACCGCCGCGTAGATCTCCTCCTTGGCCCCGGGCCGCAGCTTCCACGTGTAGACCACCTGCCCGTTCCTCTTGTCCGGCGTGAACCACCGGTCCCGGTACTTGGTGATCCCCGTGCCCAGGCGCTGCCCCTGGTCCAGGATGCTGACCTGCGGCCACAGTTCCAGCAGGCTGTTGGGTGCCGGCGTGCCGGTCAGGATGAACAGCTTGCGGATGGCCTTGCGGACCTTCTTCAGCGCCTTCCAGGCCTGGGAGCTCCGATCCTTGAAGCCCCTGTTCTCGTCGATCACGACGCACTCGAAGGGCCAGGGCTCGCCGCTGCGCTCGACCCACTCCGTCAGCCACACGAAGTTCTCGCGGTTGATCACGTAGATGTCCACCTCGGCGACCAGGGCCTCGAACCGCTGCCCGGCCTTGCCCACGACGCGTGACACCCTCAGGTGCCGAAGGTGGTCCCACTTCTGCACCTCCGCGTGCCACACAAGCTCCGCCACCCGCTTCGGGGCCACGATCAGCGTCTTGCAGACCTCGAACCGGTCGTACGTCAGCTCCTCGATGGCCGTCAGTGTGGCCACCGTCTTGCCTGCCCCCATGCGTAGCGCCAGCAGCTGGTACGGCTGCTCCACCATCCGGCGGATCGCCTGCTCCTGGTACGGTCTAGGTGAAAAGCGCATCGCACGCCTCCATCGAATCCACGACGTGCACTTCGGCACCCAGGCTCCGCAGGATCCCGATGATCCGGTCCTGCAGCGGCGTCGGTGACTTGCCCGGCGCCTTGAGCTCCACGAAGAAGATCCTGCCGCCCGGCAGGAACACGATCCGGTCCGGCACCCCCGACATCGACGGCGCCACCCACTTGACCGCCAGCCCCCCAGCCGATCGCGCTCGCGCCACGAGCCGCTGTTCAATCCGCCTCTCCAGCATCACTCCAACCTGCCTTCCTGCCTCCAGGGGGCCTGCAGCCCGCGCTCAACCAATGCGGTGACAAGGTGACGTGACGAGAGGGGTTCTGGATGCCCTATATGCGCGTGCGTTTTTTTCGCGGGCACACGGCACAAAACGCAACGCTCTCGCATGTGTGCGCTACCCCTATACTCGTCACCCTTGTCACTAGACACCTCTACACAGAGAGAAAAGTGCGGTGACAAGATCGGTGACAGGCTCGGTGACAACCTCATTTCGGCCTCTCCTGTCACTCCAAAAAGTCCATCGCGCCGTCCGCTGTCGCGTTCAGCGCGGTGACAACCGCGTCTTCACTCATCACCGCCCCTTGCTGGAGCCACACTCGGCACGCCTCGCCGCGCCACTTTTTGCGCAGCACGAACCGGTACCCGAGTCTGGTCAGAAGCGTGTTGACCCTGGTCGTCGACGGCTGCTCGACCCCGGCCGAGACCATCGCGCGCACCAGATGCGCCGAGCTGATGACGGTCTTGCTGACCCCTTCGACGCCGCGTTCGATCAGGTCCTCGGCGATGAGCTCGAGCTCGCCCTTGCTCATCTCGATGACCGTGCGCTTGACCTCGGTGTCCGGCGCGCGGCCGTTGGCGTCGAACTCCTGGTGCAGCTCGTACTCGAGCAGCCACTTGCGGATCGCTCCTGGCCGAGCGTGGATCGCGTCGAACAGCCGCGTGAAGTAGCCGTCCTGCGTCAGCCGCTGCGCCTCCGGCGTCGTCAGCTGCGAGCTCACGAACATGTACCGGCGATCGCCCTCGTCGACGGGAGCTCCGTCCAGGTAGTTCGAGAAGATGATGTAGTTGCTGACGTTGGGCGCCGTGTACGACGCCTTGCCCTTGGGGTGGATCTCGACCTGGGAGTTGGTGATGAACGGCTTGATCCGGTTCATGATGTCGTACCGGTTGTGGCCGTGCTGCTTCATCTCCTCGATGGCCACCAGTGCGTAGCCCACCGCCCAGTCCGTGAAGTTGGACTCGAGCGTGCTGCCGTTGAGCGAGCGCACGTTCTGCCCGCCCATGGCCACGGCCACCAGCTCACTGAAGAAGCTCTTGCCGTCGCCCGGCACGCCGTGCACGTACGGCGCCCAGCGGATCTTCACGCCCGGGTTCTGCACGTTCCACGCGATCCAGCTCACCAGCAGCGCCCGCTCGCGCTCGTCGGCCAAGTACGTGCGCAGGTGCAGCTCCACCCGCTCGATGGCCTCGAGGTCCTCGGCCGAGTACGTCTGCGGCACCGCCGGCACGCTCTCCGGCCTGTACAGGTTCACCCACTGCCGGCCGAACATCTCGAACGTGACGCCCGCCCCTGGCATGTACGCCTTGTGCGCCACCACCGGCATGCCCCACATCTCCACCGCCCACTGGTCGGCGCGTTCGCGGTTGCCCTTCTGGTCGAGCGGCATGTAGCGGTTGAACATCGAGCGGAAACCCTGGCTCGTGACCTCCTGCTTGGTCTCGGTGTTGAAGAACTTGTCGCCCTCCGTCACGTAGACCCACGGCTTGGCCCACTCGGGCATCGGCACGCCGCCGCCTGCAGCCACCGGCCCGCCTCTGGAGCGGACCCAGCCGCGGCAGGTGGCGATCGGCAGCTTCACGCCCAGGTCCTTGGCCCGGCCCTGGATCGCAGCGGCCAGCAGCTCGCGCTCCATCTGCGACAAGGCTGGCGTGTTGGCGATGCGCGCGGCGACCTGATCCTGCAGATCGCGCGCGTCGGTGCAGTCGGTGATCGCCTGCTTGAACTGCTCGAGCAGGTCCGTGCGCTCCTCGCGCTTGGCCACCTCGCGCTTGTCCTTGGTCATCTTCAGGACCGAGGCCAGGGTCACGGGCCCGCGGCCGGTCTTGCGCTGCGTGTTGAACGAGCGCCACCGCTCCCATCCGTACTCGTGGCCACCGTACTTCGGACTGTCGCGGAACAGCTCGTCCCAGAGCTCGAACGCCGCGTCGTCGCCGTCGAACTGGTGGTACAGCGCCTGCCCGACGCGGATCCATTCCTCGTAGTGCATCTCGAGGTTCAGGTACGGACCGATCTCCGAGCGGACGCGGTCCATGTCCCAGCCCTCGAGCGGCTGGCGCAGGTTGGCCAGGGCGCGCTCCATTTGATCCTCGTCACCGTCTGGCAGCGCGCTCAAACTCTCGTCAAACACCTGCTGCACGAGCCAGCCCAGGTCCTGCTGCACCACCGGCAGCGCCTCGTGGCCGTTGATCTGGTGGCCGGTGACGGTGAAGTAGCGGCCCTCGCGGTAGAGCTCGACGCCGGCTTCCTTCTTCGTGCGCGAGCCGTCCAGGTTCGTGCGGCTGAACAGCTTGATGCCGGTGCCGCTGGGGCTGACCTCGGCATAGCCCTCGATGCGCTCGAGCACCTCCTGCGCGAGCTCGCTGAGCTCGCCGGTGCCCGGGTCGCGGCAGTCGTCCAGGTCGATGCCCTGCACGTCGGAGCCGAGCACGTAGCCAATGCCGTCGTACCCGCCCATGACGTACTCATCGGCGACGTCGTCGAACGTCGTCCAGGTGGTGGAGTCGGTGGTGCTGGCCGCGGCACCCCCGACCTGCACCGGCAGCTTGGCCCAGACCCAGCCGCCGCTGGGCTTGCGGCGGTGCACGTATTTCCACAGGACCCACCGAGCGTGGACCTGGAGATCAGCGGGGATGGTGTCGAATCGAACAGGCAGTGAAGTGGGCTTGTCTGACATCGGTCGCCCCCATCACTGCTTCGGTACGATCATCGGGGCGGTGCGCAGCACGTCCGTCTGCAGCAGCGCCTTGCGCAGCCCGTTCAGGCTGTCCGACAGAATCAGGGCGGCGACCACCCTGCCCTCGTCCTCGTCTTGAACGCCGGCTTCGCGCGCGGCCTTCAGGCAGTCATCAAGCAGTCCAACGAAATACTCCTGGCGCGCCATCATCTCGCGCCTCCTTTCTCGATCACACCGGCTTCCGGCCGGCTCGGTTTGCGCGGGCAGCGGCCCGCCTATTTCTTGCCCCGTGCCACGGCTGCGTTGTCGACAAGGTTGGGGTACGACCGCCCGGCCGCCGCGGCGCGCTTGCGCGCGGCCAGCTTCTGCGCGGCGCTCATCTTCTTGGGCTTGTCCTTCGGGTTGGGCTTGTCCCAGAACGGCTTCTTCTCCATGGCAGCTCCTCAGTGAATGCTCTCGTCGGCAGGCAGGTGCCGCAGCAGCGCCCGCTCCACCTGGGTCTTGATCGTGTTGACGCACGCGTCGGTGCAGCACAGCACCACCCGCACGTCGCGGTCGGGCGTGTCGATCACCAGCTCCTCGCCGTGCGCCAAGGCCTGCATGGCCTCGACCGACAGAGCCAGATGCAACTCGGTCACGCCGGCGTCCTCAGCGCAGACCAAGGAATGTCAGGGCGCATCTGCTCGGCGCGGATGTCCACGTCAAGCTCGCGCGCCAGCGCCTCTAACGCTGGCACTCTGTCAGCCGGGATGCGGCCGGTGCTCGCCCAGAGACTCACCGCCTGAGGTTGCAACCCCAGCCGGCGACCTACCTGAGTGGGCCCCCCTAACGCCCTGATGATTTCCTTGACAGTCATACCCCGATGTTAGCCCAACTTACATTGCGCAAGCGTAGCGGGTAAACCCTGCGCACTCCGATCGCGCGCCTATCCCCCGATCGGTGCAATCGATCAACCACCGGCCCTATTCGGTGTGTTCTCTGCGCTACGTCAAGGGGTTAACCGTGACAAATTGCTGAGCTTGTGCAGACTGGAAAGTTGACTTTCCCCACGGGCGTTCCCTGGCTGGCTGCGCTCGGCGCTGTACACGCTAACCGCGAGATAGCTATCCTATGCACGCGCTTGCATTTCGCCAGCCTGAATGGAACAAGACTGCCCCGTTGATCATGTCCGAACTCTGGCAACGCCTTCGACACGCCCGCCGGTTCGCCGATCTCACCCAACAGGATCTGGCCAACAAGTGCGGGGTCAGCCGCGGCGCTGTAGCTCTCTGGGAAGCGGCGGAACCCGAGCACCGCACCAAGCCAACGACCGAACACCTCATCCACGTCAGCAAGGCCACCGGCGTGCCACTCGAGTGGCTGCTGAACGACGCCGCCGACCTCGACGCCATCTGGCGATTGACCGGGGAGTTCGGCGAGGGCGGCATCACGCCCAGGCGACGATCGTCCGATCGCGCGCCCGAGGTGCTGCCCGACCTGCGCCAGGAAGGCCACCTGTTCTGCTTCGCACAGACGCCGGAGCAGATCGCCGCCAAGCTCGCGCAGCTGGCGGCCGAACCCGAAGAGCTCAAGAAGCACCTCATCCTCATCGGCGCGGTGGCCCTGGTCCACATGGCCCCGTCGCCGGCCGAGGCGCTGTCTCTCGTTGTCCGTGAGCTGACCGCCAAACCTTAGGGTTTGCTCGGGGGTGTTTTTGCACTCCCGGGTCTTGCACGACCCCTTTCGATAGCTATACTTGCATCCTGTAAGCGTTGCTGTCAACGCGTACAGCCCGAATGCAAGTGAAGCAGCGAAAGGAGAGAGATGGCTGAGATTCAAACCCTTCCCGCCGGGGCCACCCGCCGGGAGCCCCTGGTCCCTGTCGGGCATCCCGACTTCGTGTGGCGCCCAGGTGCCGACGTGCAAGCCACGTGGCACCGCTACACCGGCTGGGTCCCGCCCAGCGCCCACCGCACCCAACCGCAAGACCTCAGGCCCGAGCACGAGCTCGCCGGCCGCGCGAGGGCATGACCTGAGTTCCCAACCCAAGAAAGAGAGATGGCAATGGACATCAACCTCAGCGGCCTGCACGGCCAGTCCCTCACCGTGATCGGCCGCGCGCTGGTCGAGATCGGCGAGATCCAGGAGCTCGAGCGCGCCGAGTTCCGGCGCAGCGCGCGCCAGCTCAGCCTGTTCCCCGAGACCAGCGTCGAGCTCGAGCCCGCGCAGCTACAGGCCGAAGCGCCGGCCCCGGCAGTCGAGGAGAAGCCTGCAAAAAAGCAGCGCGCGGCGAAGGCTGCCGCGTCTGCGGAAGCGCCGCCGCCGGAGACGTCCGCTGGTGCGAGCACCCCGGCCGCTACTGCGACGCCTGCATCCCCCTCTGAGCCGGCCGTGACCCTGGTCGACCTGCGTGCACGGCTGGCCGACCTCAGCCGCGACGGCAAGGCCGACAAGGTCAAGGCCCTGCTGAGCAAGTTCGGCGTGGCCAAGCTCACCGAGCTCGAGCCGGCGAAGTTCGCCGACGTGATGGCCGCGGCCGAGGGGATCTGACCATGGCCAAGTTCATCATCCAGATCGAAGACCAGGGCGACGAGACCACCGTGCAGTGCGCGATCGATCCGCCCCTGACCGAAGACAAGACGGTCTTCAGCACCGCCGAGCTCGTGGGCCTGTACCTGCGCGAGCACATGGCCGACCTGCTCAAGGCGGCTGTGGCCTGGAGCAAGGAGCCCGAGCCGGCCGAGCAGCCCGCGCTGCAGGCCCCGAAGCTGATCCTGCCCGACGACATCAACGGGGCGCCGGTATGAGCCGCCCGACCCCCGACGAGGTGCGTGAGTTCAGCACCCCGATGGCCAACGAGCTGCACGCGAAGTACTTCGAGCTGCTGCAGAGCAAGGGCCCGGCGTTCGCCGCGGTCGCGGTCTTCGACGCGTGCTCGATCGTGCTGGGCGTGGCGCTGCTGCCGTTCAACCACGCCGCGCGCCTGAGCGCACTGGACCTGCTGCGATCGGAGATCGAGGAGCAGGCCACCGACTTCCGCGCGCAGTTCAACAGTTACGCGGAGCGGGAGGCAGCGAATTGAAGGGCGCACTCGAGGGCTTGACCCTGGTCGCACTCGGGATCGCCGCTGGCGCGATCGTCGCAGTGTGGCTCGGCTTCATGGCCGGCATCGCAATCAACGTCGCGCGGTGGTTCCTGTGACCCCGCGCAAGAAGTTCAACCCGCACTGGCCGTTCCCCCAGTTCGACGAGAAGGGGCGCCAGCTCCTGCCCGCCGACTGGGGCAAGCGCCAGACCCGCAAGGACAAGCAAGAAGGCCTCGAGCGCGAGGTCGGAAAGGCACTGCTGTGATCAGCGATGAGCAATACCTGAAGAACCTGCAGGGCGCCGTGCACGCGTTCCCGTTTGAGCTTGACGCCCCGGACGAAGAGGCCAGCTACTTCTGCCCGGGCATGACGTTGGTCGACTACTTCGCCGGCAAGGCGATGCAGGCGCAGATCAACAACCCGGTGAAGCTGGGCATCACCGGCGCCGAGGACGAGATCGCGTGCCGTGCGTACGCGATGGCCCGCGCAATGATGAGAGCGCGGAGGTGAGCGTGGGCACCGCCCTCACCATCGGGCCGGTCGAGCGCGCACACGCCAAGCTCAGCGCCAGCGGCAGCAAGAAGTGGCTGACCTGCACGCCGAGCGCGCAGCTCGAGGACCAGTTCCCCGACGAGCATTCGGAGTTCGCCGCCGAGGGCACGTTCGCGCACGCCGTGTTCGAGCAGGACGTGCTCACGTATCTGCAGCTGCCGGTGGATCCGCTGCCGGCCGCCATGGCGGCGCGATTCGACAGTAACGCGCTGCGTGACTATGTCGCCGCGGCCGTGGCCCGCGCGATCGACGCGATCGAGCAGGCCCGTGCCCGCTGCGACGACCCGGTGATCCTCGTCGAGAAGCGCCTGGACTTCAGCCGCTGGGTGCCCGAGGGCTTCGGCACTGGCGACCTCGTGGTGATCACCGACGAGCTCGTCGAAGTGATGGACCTGAAGTACGGCAAGGGCGTGCTGGTCGAGGCGCAGGACAACAGCCAGATGCGGCTGTACGGACTGGGCGCCTACAACGAGCTCGCGCACCTGTACGACATCCAGCGCGTTCGCATGACCGTGCTGCAGCCGCGGCTGGAGAACTACGCCAGCGAGGAGCTCAGCACCAGCGAGCTGCTGGGCTGGGCCGAGAGCTACGTCATGCCGCGTGCGCGCATGGCCTGGGAGGGCCAGGGCGAGTTCGTGCCCGGTGACCACTGCACCAGCGGGTTCTGCCGTGCGCGGTTCCAGTGTCCGGCTCGAGCGGCTGCGGCCATCGAGGTGGCACGCCAGGACTTCGCACTGAAGGACCCGGAGCTGCTCACCGTCGAGCAGCTGACCGCGGTGCTGGCCAAGGCCGACATGGCCATCGACTGGCTCAACGACGTCAAGGCCTACGCCTTGAAGCAGGCCGAGAAGGGGCACGAGATCCCTGGCTTCAAGCTCGTCGAGGGGCGCAGCAATCGCAAGTACGCCAACGCCGATGAGGTGGCCGCGCGCCTCCTCCAGTCGGGCATCCCCGAGGCCGTGATCTACGAGCGTTCGCTGCTCGGCATCACTGCCATGGAGAAGGCCATCGGCAAAAAGAAGTTCGCCGAGCTGCTGGACGACCTCGTCGTCAAGCCGCAAGGCAAACCCACGCTGGTCGCTGCAGAAGACAAGCGCCCAGCTCTCAGCTCTGTGGCGTCTGCCGCTACAGATTTCCAGTGAAACAGCTCATCAGAAAGGTATCCACATGAGCAATCCATCTCCAACCAAGGTCGTCACCGGCAAGGTGCGTCTGTCCTACGTCAACGTGTTCGAGCCGCGCGCCGGCATGAACGGCGGAGACCCCAAGTACTCGGTCTGCGTGCTCATCCCCAAGAGCGACACCGCCACCGTCAACAAGGTGAAGGCCGCGATCGAGGCCGCCAAGGAAGCCGGCAAGGCGACCTGGGGTGGCAAGGTCCCGCCGGGCGTGAAGGTCCCGCTGCGCGACGGCGATACCGAGCGCGACTCGGCTGAGTACAAGGGCCACTGGTTCATCAACGCCAACAGCAAGCAGCAGCCGGGCGTCGTCGACGCGCAGCTCAATCCCATCCTGAACAAGGGCGAGGTGTACAGCGGCGTCTATGGCCGCGTGTCGCTGAACTTCTATGCGTACAGCCAGAGCGGCAACAAGGGCGTGGGTGCGGGTCTGCAGAACGTGCAGAAGCTCGCCGATGGTGAACCGCTGTCCGGCCGTAGCCGTGCAGAGGACGACTTCACCGCCGCGGAAGAGGACTTCCTCAGCTGATCGGGAGGCAGGCCATGAAGAAACTCTTCGTGGCCGCCATCCTGGCGGCCAACCTCGCCCCCTCAATCGCAGTGGCTCGCGCCGGCACGCTGCTGCGTTGTGAGGGCATCAGCACCCAGCAGGGCTACAAGTACGTCGGCACGTATTGCGTGGACTACCAGTGCAACTACACGACGACGCGCATCTTCAACAGCTACTGCCCGTTCAGCCTCTGAAAGAACAACCCATGAACCAACCTCAGATCCTCACCATCCAGCTGGGCGTCAACGGCGTGCAGCTCGTGCTCAACGCGCTGGCGAAGATGCCCTTCGATCAGGTCGCCGAGCTCATCGCCGTGATCCGCGTGCAGGCCGAGCAGCAGCTCAACCCCCAGCCGGCCGCTCCCGTGCAAGCCGCCGCGCGCAAAGGCGGCCGCCCCAAGGGCAGCAAGAACAAGGGCAAGACCGAGGCCCCCGCGCCCACTGAGAGCGAGGGCGGCGACGCGGCCTAAGTCAGATGAAGTCCCACTCGACCACCGAGCTCACGCGGTACCCCTTGCGTTTCCAAGTGCGGATCCTGTTCTCGATCGCCAGGGGTGTGCGCAAAGGCAGCGAAGAGACCGGCCTGCCGGATCTCGTCCAGCCTAAGAGCACGGTGGCGGGCACTTGCCGTTTGCGGTTGATCGGCGCTTTGAGTCGTCTCTTGAGGGGCGTCATCGTGCGTGGCTTAGGAAAGATCGGCGCCACGGTATCAACCGGCTTGGCTGTTAGCAACAAGGTTAGGAGTGCTTGCGCGTGAGCACAGAGTGCAAGCCGATGTGTTCAACGGAAGAGCTGTGGGTTCTGGTCCGCCACTACGAGCGTTTGATCCAGCTGCTGCTTGAAGAACTGGAGAAGGCGCGTGACCACTCTGCGCATTGACCTGGAGACCTTCAGCTCCGTGGATCTGAAGAAGTGTGGCGTGGCGCGCTACGTCGAGAGCGACGACTTCGAGATCATGCTCTTCGCCTACGCCTTCGATGACGAACCCGTCCAGGTCGTCGATCTCGCACGCGGCGAAGCCCTGCCCGAGCTCGTGCTCGCGGCACTCGAAGACCCCGAGGTGATCAAGACCGCGTACAACGCTGCGTTCGAGACTGCCTGCATCGCCCGGCATTTCCCCAACATTACGCTCGACGTTACACAGTGGCGCTGCACCAGCGTGCACGCGCTGTACCTGGGTCTGCCCGGCAACCTGGGCGACGTCGGCAAGGTGGTGGGCCTGTCCGAGGACAAGCAGAAGCTGATGACCGGCTGGTCGCTGATCCGCTACTTCTGCATCCCCTGCAAACCGACCAAGACCAACCACGGGCGCACGCGCAACCTGCCGCACCACGACCCTGACAAATGGTCGTTATTTGTTGAGTATTGCCGACGAGATGTAGAGACCGAGCGCGAGATCTCCAGGCGCATCGCCAAGTTCCCGGTGCCCGAGATCGAGTGGCGGCTCTGGCATCTGGACCAGCGCATGAACAACGCCGGCATCAAGGTGCACCGCACCCTGGTGGCCAACGCGATCGTGTGCGACGAGCAGGTCAAGACCCGGCTGCTCGACGAGGCCATGGAGCTCACCGGCCTGGACAACCCCAACAGCCGCGACCAGCTGCTCGCGTGGCTGCAGGAGGAGACCGAGGACGACTCGATCACCGACCTGACCAAGAAGACCGTGCCCAAGGTGCTGCAGGCCACCGACAGCGACACGGTGCGCCGCGTGCTGGAGATCCGCCAGGAGCTGGCCAAGACGAGCGTCACGAAGTTCCAGGCCATGGCCAGGGCTGCGTGCAACGACGACCGCATCCGCGGGCTCACGCAGTTCTATGGGGCCAACCGCACCGGGCGCTGGGCGGGCCGACTTGTACAAGTCCAGAACCTGCCGCAGAACAAGCTGCGCGACATCGACCTCGCGCGCAACCTGCTGATCGAAGGCCGTTTCGATGAGCTCGAGCTCCTGTTCGGCAACGTGCCGGACACGCTGAGCCAGCTCATCCGCACGGCTTTCATCGCCGAGCAGGACCACCGCTTCATCGTCGTCGACTTCAGCGCCATCGAGGCCCGCGTGATCGCGTGGCTGGCGTGGTGCGTGTGGCGGCTGGACGTGTTCAAGACCCACGGCAAGATCTACGAGGCCAGCGCCGAGCAGATGTTCAAGCTCGAGCCCGGGTCGGTCACGAAGAAGAGCCCGTACCGGCAGAAGGGCAAGATCGCCGAGCTCGCGCTGGGCTACCAGGGCGGGGCCGGCGCGCTCAAGACCATGGGCGCGCTCGAGATGGGCATCCCCGAGGACGAGCTCGAGGACATCAAGACCGCGTGGCGCGAGGCGAACCCGGAGGTGGTCGCGCTTTGGTACCGCTGCGAGCGCGCGGCCAAGGAAGCCGTGGGCAGCAGGACCCGATCCTCGATCCAGGTCGGGCCAAAGGCCGGCAGCGTGTGGATCCACTTCACCTACGAGAGCGGGTTCCTGTTCATCACCCTGCCCTCGGGCCGACGCCTCGCCTACGTCAAGCCGCGCATAGAGGGCGCGGACCTGTACCGCGAGAAGGCTGACGGCAGCCGCTGGGTGGTGGCCAGCGCCGGCTCGCTCACGTACGAGGGCCTGGACCAGAAGACCAAGCAGTGGACGCGCCTGCCGACCTACGGCGGCAAGCTCGTCGAGAACATCACCCAGGCCATCGCGCGCGACTGCCTGCGCGAGTCGATGCTGGCCATCGACGAGGCCGGCTACCGCCAGCTCACGACCGTGCACGACGAGATCGTGATCGAGGCGCACGACGACTACGGCTCGCTGAAGGGCGTCGAGGAAATCATGGGCCGCCCGATCGCCTGGGCGCCTGACCTGCCGCTGCGCGGGGATGGGTTTGAGACACGCTATTACATGAAGGAGATCGATTGATGAAGACAATCGTTGGTTTGACGGGCGCGCAGCTCGAGGTGCAGCGCCAGCTCGATGAGCAGTGCCGCGGCAACGCGCAACGCAGCGTCGGAATGGCGCCGGAACTGGGCGCTCCGTACGGCGCTGCGATCGGGGGCGCGAACGCCGTGCAGTACGGCGGCACCCACTACAAGCAGCTCAAGTTCGAGACCTGGGACGTGATCCTGGATTGGAAGCTCGGGTACCTGGACGGCAACGCCGTGAAGTACCTCAGCCGGTGGCGGCACAAGGGCGGGGTCGAGGACCTGCGCAAGGCCAAGCACTACATCGAGAAGCTGATCGAAGAGGAGACCAAGTGATGACCAGCGCAACCCTGAAGACACTGACCCCCGAAGACCTCGCAGTGCTGTTGCGCCGCTCGGTCTCGACGATCAAGACCGACTGCCGCCGCCGGCCCGAGACCCTGCCCCCGCGGCTGCGCATCCCTGGCAGCACGCGGCTGGTGTGGCTCGAGGCCGATGTCCTCGAGTGGCTGGAAGCCTGCCGCGAGAAAGCCAGGAAGTGAAGCGCCCTAAGCCCGACGCTGACTTCGTGGCCGAGCAGGCCAATCGCATGCACGCGCTGCTGCGCGAGCGCGCGACGCTGCCGCGCGAGGACCTGGAGTACGTGGTCGAGACGATCGCCAAGCTCAAGGACAAGCGGCTCCAGGCGTGCGTCGCGGAGCTGATCGGCTGGGGCGATGAGGAACGGGCTGAGATCGAGACCTTCGTGGCGATCGCCATCGAGGTGATGAAGACGACCAACGTGTCGAAGTTGCGCGAGGCCGCCCGGGTGGTGGAGCTGCGCTACCTGATGAAGGAGCAGAGCTGATGTGGCAGCTGCCTGAATACACCTGGGGCGAGGAGCGCAAGCTGTGCAAGCGGTGCACGCACTACCGCGAGCGCATCAGCGGCGGCCGGCGCGGCAACACCAGCGTCGTCATGAGCTGCGCAATCAACACGAAAAGCACGGGCGGCTTCGGCCACCACGGCACGTGCATCGACATGCGCTACGACGGCAAGTGCGGCCGTGAAGGAAGACTGTTCGAGGAGAAGAAGGCATGAGCTTTGTGTGCCCCCTGCCACCGGTGAAAGTACTGGTGCGCCCTGAGTACCTGTACGACTTCGACAAGGACCGCGCGCTCGACGAGCTGGTCGAAGGCATCTGGGTCAGCGTCAAGGCCATCCGCGGCGAGGCCTTTCGCTTCGAGACCTACCTGCCGCAGTACGGCGCGCTGTACGACAAGCTGCCCATCAGCGCGTTCTACACGCCCGACTGGGGCCACATCGATGACGACACCGACCTGCCGCTGGACGTGCTGCAGATCTGGGACGCGTTGAGCTATCACGTGACGGTGGTCGAGAAGCCCTTCCTCAGGGGCCTGCGCGCTGAGTTCTTCGCCAAGGACAAGAAGACTTACGGCGGCGAGTTCATGTTCACGCTGGACACGTGCAGCCCCGATCCGCGGATCCCGGACTTCACGTTCAGCGAGACCGTCGACGAGCACAAGAGCTACAACGTCCTGCGCCTGGACAACGGCCAGTTCGCGCTGCAGCCGAACAACCGCTGCCGCTTCTACGACCCGGCGTTCAACCCGCAGGAGATGCGGTTCCCCGACTTCAAGGTGGCCACGCGCAAGTTCCGCGTCGAGCAGCACGCGAAGTGGCGCCTGGGGGATACGAGCTCGGTCACGTACGACAACAGGAGCGAGTGATGCGCTGCTCAGGACCCTGCAACAACGGGCTCAGCCCGTGCCCTACGCCCTACCCCTGCCGGCGCCAGCAAGAGCGCAAGACCCAGACCGTGATGCTCGTGGCCGTGGTGGCGCTGATCGGCTTGGTCGCTGTGATGATGGGGGTGGACCTGTGGCTTTGACCCCGCCCAACAACAAGGGCAAGCGCGTCATCAAGGTCAACGCGATCACCCAGGCGCAGCTCATCAAGCTGCTGCTCGAGGGCACGTACACGTGCGTCGAGCTGGCGGAGATGACCGGGCTACACTACGTGACAGTGCTCCAGTACACCCGGGAGTTGCATCGGGCTGGGGCAGCTCACATCTGCGCGTGGGAGAAGGACGCCCGCGGTCGCGACATCCTCAAGATCTACAAGCTGGGCGCGGGCAGGGATGCCAAGCGCCAGCGCATGACCGAAGCCCAAAAGCAGGCGCGCTACCGGGCCAAGATCCAGGCGGCCCGGTTGCTGCACGCCATGGCCGGTCAGTCGAGCAGCGCCGCGATCTCGTCGGGCCTGGGGTTGTAGTAGTACTGCAGCGACTGCAGGCTCTTGTGGCCGGTGGCCGCTGACAGCACCAGCACGTTGGGCAGCTTCTTGGCGAGCCGGCTGGTCCCTTCGTGCCGGCTGTCGTAGAAGCGCAGGTCGGCGTGCTTCAGGCCGGCCTTCTCCCGCAGCTCACGGTAGTACGCCCCCAGCGTGTCTTCCTGGATCGGGATGATCTTGTCGTCGGCCAGCTTGCCCTGGCAGAGCTTCTTGACGAGCTCGGTGGCGCGTTTGTTGAGCGGCACGTTGCGGCCAGCCTGATCCTTGTAGGCGTCGTTCTTGGACTTGTGCACGCGCACGTACCGCTCGCGCTCGTGGAAGTCGCGCACGGTCAGTGAGCACAGCTCCTTCGGGCGGATGGCGCACTCGCAGGCGATGAGCAGCGCCCAGGCCACGTAGTCCTTGCCGATCTTCGGCAGCACGGTCTCGTCGAACTCCGCGGCCTTGAGGATCGCCTCGATCTCGTCCTGGTGCCAGCGGCGGTAGCGGTACCGGTTGATGCCCTTGGGGCGCGAGACCAGCGACACCGGGTTGTGGGGCATCGGCATCGACCACTCTTGGATCGCGTGCTTGAAGACGCTGGAGATCAAGTTCATCTCGCGGTTGACGGTGGCCGGCGCGACGTCCTTGAGCCGCAGGTCGCGCCAGTCGCGCACGTCCTCGAACTTGAGCTGGTCCAGGCGTCGCTTGGTGAACTCTGCATCGCGGATCAGGCGGTTGATCCGGGTGGTCTCCCACTTGCCACCCTCCCGGGTGGGGCAGATCTGGTCGCGGAACTTCTCGAAGATCTCGCCGACCGTGTGCTCGCGCGCCTTGGCTAGGTCGCGGAACTTGTTGTGGTCCATTGAAGACTCGATCTCGCGGGCCCACGCATCGGCGTCGGCTTTGAGCTCGAAGATTTTGGACTGAACGGGGTAGCCAATTCGGCGCACCACTGCGCGCCAGCCACCCAGTTTGTAGGGGCGGATTGATGCCATCTGACTCTCCTGTACTTAGGTGTACGCGGGTGTGCGCCTAAGCCGCATTGCACACGGCTTGCACACGCCTCAGGAAAGTCAGTGTAATTTCAAGTACTTAGGCGTGCAACCATAGGATCTCTTCTGGGCACCAAGTATACACTGCCGTACAGCCCCTGTCCCTTACGAATCAAGGACTTAGCGTACAGCAGAGTGTTGTAAAAGTGCATAAACGTACATATCCGTTGCACACGGATTGCACACGGGCCGAAGAAACCGGCACCGGATTTGCACAAGAAACCGCCCGGCTCCGCGCCGGGCGTTTCATTTCCTGAAGAGCTCAACGCTCCTCCCCGTCCACCGTCAGCCCCTCGCGCAACCGGATCCGCTTCTCGCGCTGCAGCTCACGCTGCGCCTCGGCGTTGTCCGGCGTGATCGCCCCGCGCGCCTCGAGCTGGTTCAACCGCCGGATCTCGGCGTCCAGCTCCCGGATCAACCGCTTGCGATCCGACTGCTCGATCCGCTCGCTCATCTCCAGGTCGATCGGCCGCACCTTGATGCCCACCGTCTGCAGCGCCGCCAGCCCCGGCTGCACCGGCAGCCCGTCCTTGCCGAACCCGGTGTAGCCCAAGACCGGCTCGCCGGCGATGCTGGCGATCGCGTTCAGCGTCCGATCCCAGTGGTAGTTGCCCACCGCCAGGGCGGGCGAGAACTGCCGCCAGAGCCACTCGCCCCGCTTCTCGGCCAGCTCGGCCTGGGTGTCGCTGCCCTTGGTGACGTCCTTGCCCAGGAACATGTCCCGGTTGGCCATCATGGCCACGAAGGTCGTCAGCAGCGGGCTGGACGGCGTCAGCGGCTGGAGCATCGCCACGCCCCCGGAGTTGTTGACCGCATCGAGCAGGTCGCCACCGGGGAAGATCTTGCTGACATCCAGGAACAGGGGCAGGTTGGTCACGTCGTCCATGCCCAGGCGGATCGCCTTGGGGGTCCCGAGGGTAGCACTCATCCCCTTCATCCACTCCGGCAGGTTCGCCCGCTCCGACTCCTCCAGCCCCTTGGCCCTGGCGCGGAAGGCCGGGTCGGTGATGTAGCGCCGGGCGGCCTCCAGCCAGTCGTCGTCCTCGCCCTCGCCCGCGGCCTGGGCCATGGCGTAGAAGAGCGCGTTCACGCCATACAGGATCCCGGCCGGGGCGGCGAAGCGCCAGGGCTTCTCCAGCGCCGTGCTGGCCAGCGCCGGCACCACCTTGTAGGTGTAGCTGAAGAAGGGCAGCGCCGTGTCGCGGATGATGCGCGCCGTCTTGGGCAGGTCGTCATAGGTGAAGATGAACCGCTGGGCGTACTCGACCGCGTCGTCGGACTCTAGGCCCCGCTTGCGCGCGTCGCGGTAGATCAGGTACCGGAAGAACTGGTCCTCGGCGTCGTACGCCTTACCCAGGGGCTTGTTGAGGAAGAAGGACAGCGCGTTCCAGACGGTGTTGCCCGCCTTGGCGATCTTGCCTTCGCTCGCGCCGGCCAGCATCTTGAGCTGGTCGGGCATGTCCTTGAGCAGATCAGCCCGGCTGAACGTGCCCAGGAACAGGCCCGCCTCCTGCGCCTCCTTGACCATCGGGTCGTTGCGCATCAGGTCGCGCACCGCGCCCGCGTACTTGCCCGCGTCCCAGTAGGACACGCCGGCGAAGTGCGCCATGGTCAGGTTCGACAGGATGTTGTTGGCGTGCGAGACCGGGTTGAGGACGGTCTTGCCCTCCTTCCACTTGGCCAGCGCCGACAGGTACATCTTGACGATCTCGTTCTGCATCGTGCCGTCGTAGGCCGACAGGTGATCCATCACCTCCTTGGGCACGTACATGCCAGCCAGGGCCCCGTAGCGCCGGGCCTGCGTGTCGGTGACCTTGGTGTCGGGCACCTGGACGAAGCCCTCCTTCTCGGTGCGGCTGGCCACGTCCTGGGCGATGCGCTCGTACATCCGGCCCAGCGCCACGTCGCGCTGGGTGGCGTTGTAGCCCATGACGAAGCGGAACATCGCATCCCGGATCTCGCCCATCTCCTCGCGCTCCTCGCGCGTGAAGTCGCGCCAGACCTGGGTCTCGCGGTCCTTGGCCGGGTTGAACCCGGGGTCGCGCTGCTCCCAGCCCTCGGCCGTCCACTGGTCGAGCTCGTCGACCGGGATGGTCTTGAAGATGCCGCGGCTCTTGAGGTTGCTGCCCTTGATGCCCTGCATCGTGCGGGGCTTGCGCACCAGCTCCAGCGCGGCGCGGGCCCAGCCCTTGACCTCGCCGGTGAGCTTGGTCTCGTAGAAGCGCGGCAGGTACTTGCCCTCCCAGCGGCCGGCCGCCTCGGGGCTCAGCATCCCCAGGCGCACGAGCTCGGCGCTCTGCTCGGACATGATCGTCTGCATGGAGGCGGCCAGATCGAGGATCTTCTTGGGCGGCGTGACGCCGGCCTTGAGCTCGCCCTCGATGACGTCGCTGATCATCTGGCGCTCGTCCTCGGACAGCGTCTTCAGCTTCTCGGCCACGTCGACAGTCAGGTTCTGGGCCTTCTCGACCTCGACCTTCATCTTGCGCATGGCGCGGCCGAGCTCGGTGCTGATCGGCTTCAAGCCGACCTTGTCGAGCACGGCGTTGGCCACATCGGCGGCGTAGCGGTAGGCCACCGCCCCTGGTGCGAACTGCGCGCGGCCGGTCTCATCGCGCCAGCCGGTGTCGCGCTGGCGGCTCAGCGTTGCGCCGCCGGCGCGCACTTCGTTGAACAGCTCGTCGACCTGATCGGTCGTCGTGGTGACGCGCGGGCCCAGAGGATTCTCCAGGCGCTGGTACGCGTACACGAACTTGGTGTCGTCGTCCGGCTCGTCAGGGTCCTCTTCCTTGTTCACGCCGATCAGCTCGCCGTCGACGTTGCCGATGAACTCGTACTCCGTCCACAGGTTGAACGAGTTGTTCTCGGTCACGCGCTTGAGCTTGTCGCTGGGCTTCTTCAGCAGCTTGCGGGCTTCGTACAGGTTGTAGGCATCCCCGCCACCCGGGAAGTCGCCCAGCTCCATGTTGTCGCGCGTGTCGGCGTCCATGGCCGCGATGGCGTCAGCCTGGGCGGAGAGCTCAGCGTTGCGCTGGCGGCTGGCAGAGATCTGCGCGGCGCCATCGTTGGCGGGCTTGGCCGCGATCGGGATTGTCTTCTTGCCACCGCCGGCCAGGGCCTTCTGGTTCTTGATGACCAGGGTGTCGCCGTCGCGGTCGGGGTCGTAGTCGAGGAAGAAGCCGTTGTGCTTGACCGCGGCGTCCTCGGGCTTGGTGGTCTTGTCCTTGTTGGTCAGGCCAACGATCATGCCCTGGTTGAGCTCGTTGCCGGGCTGACCGGGCTTCGGATCCAGGAAGCGCGCGTCGTAGTTGTCGCCGTCCCAGACCTGGAACCGCTGGCCGGTGCGCTCGTCCAGGATGAACTTGGGCATGGCCGTGCGGCTGGTGAACGCCATCGCGACGTTCATGCCCTTGGTCAGACGGTCGTCGACCATCTTGTCCCAGTTGCTCTCCTTGTTCACCACGACTTTGCCGTTGACGATCTGGCTGGCGCCGGTCGAGCTGTAGGTCAGGTGGTGGTTGGGAGCGATTGAGTTGCTGGGCAGCTTCGTGTAGTCGTAGAACATCACGCCGGGGAAGGCGTCGATGATTCCCTCGAAGGTCTGCGGCCGGAAGTCGCTCGTGACGTTCAGGCGCACCGTGGGCTGGTAGTCCTCCTTGGCCGCGGCGCGCTGGAACTTCTCGATCTCGTTGTGCAGCACGATCGCGAAGTCCTCGGGGTGCTGCACCAGGGCCTCGGTCTTGAGGTACTGGGCCAGACGCGGGCCGGACTTGAACTGGCCCTCACCACCGTAGAGCAGGTTCTGGCCGGACGTTTCGCCCAGGCAGAGGCCTTCGCAGATGGCTGAGTTCGGGCAGGTCGAGAGGTTCTTCTCGTTGATCTTCTGGGCGCTGGCGAGACCCAGGCCCATCGACATCACGTCCTTGCCGTTGTAGTTGTTCAGCCCGTAGCCGCCGGTGTTGGTCTTCTCGAGCTTGCCGTTGACGCCCAGCAGCGTGCCGACGTTGTGCTCGTCCTTGAGCACTTGGCGCGCTTGTTCCAGGCGGGCCTTGCGTGCCGCTCCGTCGAGTTGCAGGTACTGGTTGAGCGCATCGCCGATGCGTTGCTGCAGGTCGGTGAGCTTGGTCTCCTTCGACAGCGCGCGGGTGCGCGGCGCATCGAGGGTGAACAGCTTGGTCATCTTGGACTTGTAGGCCTGACCTTCGGCGACCGGGATGAAGAAGTCCTTGCGACCGTCCGGGTACTCGCGGTCCAGGTGCAGCAGGCGCGGGTCGACCTGGAGCAGCACGTTCGCGCCGTCCATCTGGTGGTCGATGTTGCCCGGCTCGTTCATGACCTTCGGCCCGCTGGACTCGTTGGTCAGGTAGATGCGGTTGGCGTTGGGCGTCGCACCGGTGAGCTTCTTCGTGCGAGCCAGCTCGCGCGCCACGGCGTTGCTGGTCGGGAAGTACAGCGTGACGGTGCCGTTCTTGTTGAGTGGCAGGCCAGTGAGCGGATCGTTGGCTCGGCCCTTGGCGAACTCCTTCTCGCCGTAGGCGCGCTTGACCGAGAACTTGGTGCCCTCGCCGTCCAGCGGCACCGAGATCTGGCCCTCGGAGGTGTACGGCGCCATGCCGGTACGCTCCTCGTAGACCTCGGCCTTCTTGACGTCGGCGGCGTCGGCCTTCTGCCAGTCGCGCTGCGCGCTCTTCGTGATCCGCGGATCGCTGGTGGGCCGCTCGTTGAAGACGGACTTCACCTGCTCCGGCCGGAAGGCCATCACCTCGATGAAGCCGCCAGGGCCACCGCGCTCGACGACACCGTCATAGCCTTCGGCGATGAGCTGGTCGGTGATGCGCTGGCTCTCCTCGGGCGTCCGCTTGGCACGGCCGAAACGCTCGACGAAATCGTCGGCGTCGATCGGGTTCTTCACCGATGCGAAGACCGGGTACATCTGACCCTTCTCGCCCTTGGTGTAGCCCTCGGAGCGGCGGGCCGAGCTGCTCATGTAGATGCCGGTGCCGTACAGACCCGGCTCGGTAGTGAACGACTCGACGCCCTCGGCCGGCAGGCTCTCGCCGCGCATGCCGCGGTACAGCATCACCGGCTTGCCGGTGGCCGTGCGGACTTGGCTGTCCTTGTAGAACTCCTTGAACTCCGGGGTCTCGGTCTGGCGCTGCGCGCTCAGGCGCAGCTTGTCCAGGCCGAACTCGCGCTCGACCTCGGAGACCGGCGCACGCGCGGAGGCGGCGGCTGGAGCTGCAGCCGGTGTAGCACCCGGTGCTATAGCCGCGGCCGGCGCGGCCTGCTCGGTCTTGGCCACTTCCATCTGAAGGCGCGCGGCCGGCTCGCGTTGCTGCTGGGCGTAGGTGACCAGCGCCTGCTTCACGGCGGCCTGGATCGCATTGAGGTCCTTGACCAGGGCCTCGGTGTCGGTGAAGCCGCCCTGCGTGACGGCCTGCTTGAATGCGCGGATCGACTTGTTGATCGCAGCGGCCAAGCGAACGATGATGCCGCGCGCACCTTCCGGGTTCTGCGCAGCGATCTCCTCGAACACTTGCCCCAGGAAGTCGGGGTCCATCAGCACCCGGTTGCCCACCAAGTCGCTGGTGATCTCTTCCAGGTCCGCGCCCTCGCGATAGTCCTCGGCGCCGTCGCGCAAGTTGCGCTTCACCACGGCCTCGAGCGCCGCGTAGGCCTCAGGGTTTTCCCGCTTGAGCAGGTGCGTGAGCTCGTGGAAGAACACCGCCAGCGGGGAGGCCTCGGTGCTGGTGTTCACGTAGATCGACTGGTTGTCGCCGGCCTGCACGAAGCCGTCGGCGCGCAGCGTCGGCGACTCGAAGACGACGAGCCGCTTGCCGAAGATCCGCGCCACCTGCTTGAGCAGGCGACCGGTGTTGCCCATGCGCGAGGCGTCGACGACCGTCACCTCGTGCTTGACCGGCTGGCCCTGGGCGTCGTTGCCGTCGTTGACGGTGAACGTGGCGCCGGGCACCGGGTCGCGCTTGCTGGAGAACTTCGCGCCGGTCGTGATGATCATGCCGCCGCTGGGCTGAGCCAGTCGGCCTTCGTTCGCTGCGGCTTCCAGCCGCGACTGCACGTCGCCCTCAACGGCGGCGGGCGCCGCACCGCGCTGCTCCTGCTCACGAGCCAGCAGCTCGATCTGCGCACTGCGGCGCGTGACCGCCGGCAGGTTCTCGTTGCCAGCGGTCGTGCGCAGCTGCTCGTCAGTCAGCGAGCTCGCCGGCACGCCACCGACCCTCGCCGGGCGCGGCAGATTGTTGCCGGTGCGGATGGCCTCATTGCGGCCCAGGAATGCACTGCGCGGCTCCAGGCCCGTCTCGACCTGAATGCCCTCGGCCTGCGCGGCCGGGGCCTGGGCGGCTGCCCGCTCCACGCGGGCGGTCGCACCCTCAACCGTCAGGTCCTGCTCGGTCAGCGGCCGGTTGCCGTACAGGCTCACGGCCTCGGCCAGCACCGGGCTCACGCCGCGCGAGCGCAGCTCCTCGACCTGCACGCCGGTGGGCGCCGCCTCGGGCGTGGCCTGGGCGGCTGCGGTCTCGATGCGCTCCTGGCTGGACGCGGGCAGTGCGCGCTGGGCCTCCAGGGCCTGCGTCACGTCTGCATCCGAAATGCGCCCGGCTTCGTAGTCTTGAACGAAGGCGCGTGCGGCAGGCGTGTTGGTCTCGCGCATCTGCTGCACGAAGGTCTGCTCGATGCTGACCTCCGGCGCTGCGGCGGGCTGCTCGGCCTTTCGGCCTTGCAGGTCAGGTGTGTACTCGAACGCGGGCGCAGCAGGCTGCTGGCGGGTCGATTCGCGAGCGCCGAAGCCCAGGCCTGCTTCCTGGCCCACGGCCACACCGGTGGCAGCGGTGAGCTGCTCGTCGGCAGTGGCCGGCCGTCCCAGGCTGGGGTCGATGCGGTTGAACGGCTGGCCCATGTTCGCCGCGCGCAGCAGCTCGGCCTCGTAGGGCGAGGCCACGCCACCGCGGGCCTCGATGGCCGCCATCGTGCGGCCGATCATGTCCTGGCGCGGCGCGTCTTCGGCGCGGCGCTGCTGCTCTTGCCCGGCCAGGGCGGCGGACTCGATGCGGCTCTGCGCAGCCGCGGGCGACGGCGCGGGGGCGGCGGTGTTGAGCTCGAGGTCGGCAGCCTGCAGCGGCATCTGCGCGCGGGCGATCGCCAGCTTGCCAGCCTCCGACGGGTGCGAAACGATCTGCAGCGTCAGCGGCTCGGCGAGCTGATCGCGCAGCACGGCCAAACGCTGCCGGGCCTCCATCGGCTCCATCGGCTTGAGGTCGACGAACTGCTCGGCGGTGCGCGGCGCAGCTGGCGGGAGCGCAGCCTGGGCTTGCTCGAGCGCCATGCGCTGGTCGAACCCGGTGCCAGCCTGATTGGCCTGACCGACCAGCTCCGCGTTGCGGTCAGCCATTTGGCGCAGCGCCGGGATCCCCGTCACGGGCGCCGGCGCAGGAGTGGTCAGCGGCACGTTGGCCGCCTGCTCTGCCAGGGAGACCGCTTCGTCGACGGTGCGCGCCTTGGCGACGTCGCTGGGCTGGACGTACGCGGTAACGGCCGCCTCGAGCTCAGGCAACGTCGCGGCGAGCTCACGCTGTGCCGCGGGCGTGCCGGGGGCCGCGGGCGGCGGCGCGTCGGCGCGTTGCTGCGACATGGCCTGCGTGAGGATGCCGGGCTCGTTGAGTCGGTTGGCGACGTAGAGTTCGGGCAGCGACTGCGACAGACCGGCCACACCTTCCAGCACGGCCTCCGTCGGCGAGAACTCGCCGGTGGCCACGAACTCGCCCAGGCCTTCGCCCAGACCTTCGCCCACCGACTGCAGCCCCACGGCGCTGGCGCCACGGCCGGTGCGTCGGACCAGGGTGTTGGTGGTCTCGAAGGCCGTCTTCTGTGCGGACGTGACCGACGCACGCAGCGCCGGGTCCAACAGGCCCTCACGCGCCATGGCCTCGATGGTGGCCTTCTCGACCGCCTCGACGGTAGCCTTCTGGCCCGCGCCCTTGGTCGACTGGACCGCAGCTTGCTGCGCCTCACGGATGCTGCGCGCAGCGCGAGCGGCATCGATGCCCGCGTCCTGCAGCGTGCGCACCGTGGCTTGCTCGACGGCGCGGCCGGCTGCACCCAGCACGAACTTGCTGGCACCCAGGGTGACAGCGTCGACGCCGGTGATCACGGCGCCCTTGGTCGCGCCCTCACGCAGGGCCGCGCTGCGGTCCTCAGGGGTGAACGTGCCCTGGCCCGCCTTCTCGATCGCTTTGCTGCCGGTTTCCAGCAGCGTGTTGGCCCCGAACAGGCCTGCCAGGAAACCACCGACACCGCCGACTGCCGCGCCAACGGGACCACCCACGAGCGCGCCGCCCACTGCGCCAGCCTTTGCACCGGCGAAACCGGCGCCCAGGGACAAGGCAGCGTTGGGTGCCTGTTCGGCGATCAGCTGCACGCCGCCAGTCGGATTGGCCGCCACGGCACCCGCGACGTTCCTGATGCCCTGGACGATCGTGTCATCGCCGGTCTTCTTGCGCGCCTGCAGATCGGCCTTCAGCGCCTTGAGCGCGTCGACCTCGGAGCCGAGCTCAAGCTCGCGCGCTTCGCGTGCGCGCTCGATGACGCCAGAGCGATCGTCGGTGATCGTGTTGACCGCAGCGCGAGCCGAGCCGAACGTCTTCTTCGCACCCTCGACGACGGCGGATCCGACGTCGGTGATGTCCTCGAGCAGCGACGTCTTCTTCGGCTTCTCGTCTTTCTGGCCAAACATCTCCTCATCGCTGAGGTAGCTGCCCGTGCCGAAGATCTCGTCGTCGCTGAGGTACTTGCTCATAGGTGCTCTCGATTATTACTTCAGCTTCCAGCCCTGGCCGTCCCACACCGCGGTCTTGCCCTTGTGCGGGCCAGCGGCGACGACGCGCTCGGCGCCCACCTGGAACGGACCGTTGTTCTTGGGCGCAGCCGTCGGCGCTTCACCGGGCTTCGCGTCCTTGCCAGGGGCAGGCGCGGGGGCGGGCACACGTGCGCCAAGACCCTGGTTGAGCAGCGTCGTGGCGCGGTCGCGCAGCTGCACGGCTGCGTCGTACTGGCGCTGCCACTCGGCCTTCTCTTCGGGCGTGCGGCCACGGCCGCCTTCGGTCAGAGTCTTGATGGTGGCGTTGGCGCTGTTGACCATCGTGGTCAGCCGCTCCTGGCTGACCTTGCCGCCTTCGGCTGCCTCGGCCAGGGCCTTGCGCGCGTCAGCGTTAGCCTTGCCGGCCTGGGCGAGGTTCTCGGTGATCTCAGACCGGCCCCTCTCAGTAGCCTGATTCGCACCGGTGTACTGGTTGAAGGCCGTGCCGTCCTTGACGTCCACCAGGGGTTTGGCGTCACCAGCGGCCATACCCTGGCCGATGATGCCGGCCTTGCTCGGGTCACGGATCGCAGCATCCGAGGCGTCGACTTCCTGCTGGTTGCGACGGCCCTTGGTGACGTCGTCGTACTTGCTGCCCATCACGAAGGACTCTTCGATCTTGGACAGCACCTGGGCCTTGGCCTTGAGCTCGCGGTCGAGCCCAGGCGGATAGGCCGTGGACTCCATCGCGCCGTACTCGTCGTCCAGCGTCTTGACCTTGGTTCCAAACGGCGACATGTCGCCGGTCTCGGAGAACCGACGCAGCGCGCGCAGCTCGGGGACGGTCATGCCAGCGCGACGCGCAAGCAGCCCCTCACCCGCACCGCCCTCGCCCAGGTCCCGCATCGGGATCCCGTCGGGCCCGCTGCCGGAGCCAGGGCGGCCTGCGGCCTGCTGGTCTGCCGTGCGGCGGTACAGCGCATCGCGCTCGCGTTCGTAGGCGCGACGCTCCTCGAGCTCGCGACGGCGCTCCTCCTGGCGGTCCTCGTCGCGGATGTCCTGCATCACGTAGTTGCCCACCGTGTTGCCGATGTTCGCGAGGCTCTGACCCAGAGCACCAAAGATCAGTCCCGACATGTCAGGCCTCCTGTTCCGCCATGCGGTCGAACTCGCTGGGGTCGACCTGATCCATGGCTTGCTGCAACTGGGTGGTGTCCATCCCCTGCTCGCCCAGGTAGCGCAGGATCATGTCCTTGAGCGCCAGCGCCACGTCGGCGGCGCGCAGCTTCACGCCAGCGGCCTGCGCAATGTCGGCCACCTCCTGGAGGATCCTCGTGGCCAGCAGCGCGAACAGCTCGTCCGGCACGGCACCCTCGGTGCGCTCGTCCACGATGCTCGTGATCTCGTAGGCGGTGTTGGCCAAGGCCTCGACGGGGTCCTTCGAGCCCTTGAGCGACACGGCGACGTTCTCGGCCGCGCCGTTCTCGTACAGCGCCTGCATCGCGAACTTCAACGCGTTGACGTAGTTGGGATCGCTGTCGGGATCGACGTCGGCGCCTTGTTGGTTCTGAGGCATCGGGGCCTCGGGCATCGGAGCCTGTGGCGCCGGCGCGGGCTGCATGCCCTGTTCAATGAGTCCAGCCATGTTGTTCTCCTTCAGCCCCACAGGCGCGTGCCGACGTTGGTGTTGTAGCGATCGCGCGCTTCACCAGCGAGCTGCTCCTGACGCTTCTGCTCTTCGCGCATGCCGTAGCCCTGCATCGCACCGCCAATGAGCTGGCCGCCGGTGGTGATCAGCGCCGGGGCGGCGTACTTGCTGGACATCATCTTGGCGATGAGGCCCGTGTTGGACGCGGCGCCAGCGCCTGCAGCCTCAGCGCCGAGCACGTTCAGCCCAGTGCTGCTGGTCATCCAGGGGGACGCGGCCGCCTTGGCCGCCGTAGGTGCAGCCGACTGCACGGCCAGCGGAGCGGCCTCGGCCGCTGCCATCGGCACGCCTGCCGAGGCGGCACTCGTGGCTGCGCTTCCCGCGCCGGTAAAGCCCTGCGACAGCGCGGAGCCCGCGCCGCTCAAGTTCCCGCTCGTGAGTGCCGAGAACGCGTTTCCTATCCCCGACGCCGCACTGGATAGCCCTGAGCTCATCCCCGAAAGGAAGCTGCCTCCCGCAGCCGACGAGCTCAGTCCGCCCATGAGTGCAGCGCCGCCGAAGTAGACGGTCGCAGCGATGAGAAGCGCCTTGCCCAGCTTGCTGGATGCAACCTTCTTGACGACGTTGGTGACGCCACTGACGACCTTGCTGACGGCGCGTCCGACGCCCTTGACGACCTTGCTCATGCCAGAGCCTTTCGTACGTATGAGAGGTTCAACGACTCACGGTCGAAGCCCACTCGCTTGAGAAACTTGACCAGCCTGGGGTCAGCGCCGGGCTCGAGCTCGAGCACCGCGACCTTGATGGCTGAACGGCTTTTGACCCAGCGCGCGAGCTCCCGCATCAGTGGCAGACCAGCACCAGGGGTGCGCGTGTAGTACAGGAGGACGGAGCACTGGAGCTTGTCGAACCAGAACGACGGCTGGACGCACGCAGCGACCGACGCCACGACCTTGCCGTCCTGCTCAGCAACCCACATGAAGTGGGCGGGGTTGAGGCAGGTCCTGGCGGTCTCGGCCATGGACTCGCGGTTGATCTTGACGGGCAGCGGGTCGCGAGATACCGACTCCACCGCGATGTCCACGATCGCGGGTACGTCATCCAGGCGGGCCTTGCGACAGACGATCTTCGTCATGCGCCTCCCGAGTACGTGTCATACATGTACGACGGGCCGCGGTACTCAGGTTCTGCCGGCACCATGGCTCGCGAGATCAGTCCTTGACCTTGCCGTCCCTCGTTCACGCCGTAGTTCTCGTAGTGGAATTGCGCGAAGTCCGCGAGCGACATGTCCGTCTTGTTGTTCAGCCAGTAGTTGAGGACGTCCGGGTTTGCTTGCAGGTACGCCCGGGTCGGGCCTCCTGTCGTCGCCAACGCTTGAGTAGCCGGGTCTGGCGCAGGTGCGGGCGCGGGAGCGGGAGCGGGTGCCGGTGCGGGTGCCGGTGCGGGTGCCGGAGCGGGCGCAGGAGAAGCTGCAGGCGGGTTGGTCGTGCCACCGCCTGCGCCAGGGCCCGGGTTCACGACCCCAGGCGTCCCGCCCGGTGCGGCGATCGTCGGCAACGGTGTGTTGTAGAACGTCGAGCCCCACTGCATCGTGGCGTTTGACGTCGCGATCACGTTGTCGATCGCACCGCGCTTGGCCTCCGGCGACAGGTTCGGATCGGCCTGGATTGCGTTGATCGAGTTCAACGTGCCGGTGGCGACGTTGGCTGCGAAGCCTCGGCCGACGTTGGCGGTGTTGATCTCGTTCTGCAGGTTGATCAGGCTGCGCTGGTTGTCGCGGTCCAGCTGCGATTGCGTGGCCTGGAACTGCTGGTTCGCGGTCTGCAGCGTCTTGTTGGCCTCGATCTGCTTGTCGGCGAGCTGCGTCTGTTGAGCACGATCCTGTTCGCGCTGCCCCTGCTCGAACGTGCGGTTGGCGGCGTTCTCGCCACGGGTGAACTCTTGCTGCTGAGTCTGCAGCTCGCGCTGCTGAGCGCGGTCCAGATCGCTCTGTGCACTCTGAAACTTCTGACGCGCAGCCTCGAGTGCCTGATTGGCGGCAATGCTCTTGTCGGTGAGCGCGACTTGCTGAGCGCGTTCGAGTTCGTTCTGAGCAGCTTGAAAGCTCTGGTTGGCAGTCTGCAGCTCCTTGTTCGCCTGGATCTGCGCAGCGTTCTGGCCAGCCGTGAACTCCTGTTGCTTCTGCTGCAGCGTGATCTGCTGAGCTCGCTCCAGCTCGTTCTGCGCCGACTGAAAGTTCTGTCGTGCGGCCTCAAGCGCCTGATTGGCAGCGATGCTCTTGTCAGCCAGTGCCACTTGATTGGCGCGATCGAGCTCGTTCTGTGCCGACTGGAACGACTGTTGCGCTTGCTGCAACAGCTTGGCCTGCTCGCGGTCCAGGTTCGCCTGAGCCGCCTGGAACTGCTGCTGGGCTTGCTGCAGGGCCTGATTGGCCGCGATGGTCTTGTCCGCCAGGGCGACCTGCTGCGCACGATCGAGGTTGGACTGCGCTGCCTGGAACGTCTGCTGCGCCGCAAGGATCTTCTCCTGCTGCGCGCGCTCGAGCGCGGACTGCTCACGGGTGAACTGCTGCTGGTTTTCTTGCAGCGCCTTCTGGTTGACGCGGTTGAGTTCGTTCTGCGCGCCCTCGAAATTGAACTGCGCGGTCTGCAGCGCCTTCTGAGCCTCGATGCTCTTATCGGTCTCAGCCGCTCGCGCCGCACGATCCAGGGCTGACTGCGCGGCCTGGAAGTCCTGGGTCGCCTTGTTCTGCTCAGACGTGAACTTCTGCGAGCCCAGCCGCTCGCTGGTCGTGAAGCTGCGGGACTTGTCAGCCTGCTCAGCAGTAAATGCCTGCTCACCACGCTGCAGGCCGAACTTGTTCTGCTCGGCCGCGTTGAAGATGCCGGCCTCATTGACCGCACCCATGTTGGCCAGGGTGCGCTTGTTGTAGGTGTCCGCGTCCTGCTGGGCGAGCGGAGTTACCCGATCGATCATGGCGGCGACTGCCGCGCCTTGCGCCATCGAGCTGTTCACCAGCCCCCGGGCGTTCATGTCCTGCATCGCGGTTGCGCGAGCACGGCGCAGCAACGGGCTGTCCTTGGCCAGGAGGGAGTCGATCTGGCCAGCGGCCGTCTCGGTGGCGCGATTGACTTCGCGCTGTTGCGGGGTGAACTGCGCGGCCGAGTTCGTGGTCGCGTTGGTCATGGCTCCGCCGATGATCCCGCCATTGTTCCCGCCGACGTCGAACGGATTAGCTGCTGTAGCCATGTCTGCTCCAAAAGAAAAAGCCGCCCAAAGGCGGCTTTTCGCGGGCGCACTGGCCCCACGAAGATTTTAGGTCAACACTTCCAAGCTCTCAACGACTTATTGATCCGGCTGTTCGGATCGTTCGCCGTCTTCTTGCTCGTAAGTTTTGCTTTCATCCCCCGCATGCGGGCGCAAAAGCTCTTCTTGCGCGGGCCGCCCTCGGGCTGCGGGGGCTTGAGGTCGCTACCAGGGTTTTCCCTCTCGTAGCTGCGGCGGCCCTTCTCGTTCAGGCCGCCCTTCTCGGACTTGCCTTCCTTGCGGGTCCAGGCTGCGCTCATTTGGAAGCCACTCCCTTGGTCTTCTCGAACGACCGCATGCCGGCGATCCCGAGGATGCCGGAGAGGATCACCCACAGCTGCTCAGCGTCCAGCAGCGGCGGGGGCTCAAGACCGGGCGGCACCCAGCCGGTGCCCTGGGCCCACTTCCAGCCCCACTGCGCCAGGGGGTAGAGGAGGAACTGGTAGGCCATGGCGGCCACGCCAACCCACCCGATTGCGGGGCGCCACCCTGACACGAACACGCTGGAGTGCGCGGCCTCAATCTTGTTGACGTCGATCTGGGCGAGGTCAATTGCTTGGTCGAGCTTCTTAGACTCGAGCTCGAGCGTCATGCGCTCCTTGTCCGTGGTGATCAGGTCGCCGGCGACTTTGCCGACGGACTCGATGATGGAGCCGATGCCAAGGATGTTCATGCCAGGGCTTTCAAGGTGCGGTTGATCCAGCCCAGCAGGAACTTGCCCTGGCTGCGATCACGGTTGACGATCTGGGCGTAGCGCGCGACTTTGGCCAGGGCGTACGACTTCTTGAAGTCCGTGCCGTCCATCTTGTTGAGCAGCTCCAGGGTCCGGGGCCCGATGCCGCCATCGGGCGTCGCGCCCACCACCAGCTGCGCGAGCTTCACCGCCACGCCCGTGCCGGTGTTCACGCCGAAATCGAAGATGCACTCGGCCACGTCCTGGCTCTGGATCTCGTCGCCCTTGATCACATGCCAGTAGTTCACCCGATAGAACTTGCGCACCAGGGCCGTGAGCTCGCCGTCCTTCTCGCCGCGGTCGATCAGCGCCCAGCCTTCCCACTTGGGGTTCATGTTGCGAGCGATGCCCGCGTAGGTCATGCCGCCGCGGTCACCCTCGACGTTGTGGAGGACGTAGCCGCCCTCGTTCTGGATCATCTTTTCGAATGCGGGTTCGAACTGCGCCATGTCACACCCCCAGTGCGATGAGGAACAGAACTGCGCCGATGCCGCCTACGGCAATCGAGCCGTAGAACAGCCCCATGGAGACGGCCAGGATCGCCGCGCTGGACAGCACGATGGCCAGCTGCAGCGCCATGCCGGCGTACGAGAACCAGGAGCTGCGGGCCTTGGCGGCGTCGCGCTCGGCCTCGGCGGCTCGCGCCTTGGTCGCGATCTCTTCCATGTCGCTGCGCTGCGCAGCGGCCTTGTCCTCCAGGCCAGCGGTTTCGAAGATCGTGGCGCGCACGTTCTTCGCTTGGTACCAAGCCCAGAAGTTGTTGGCTGAGATCGTGCCGTTGAGGACCCGGCTGGAGTTGCTGCCGCCGAACATGCCATTGATGGCCAGCAGCAGCGCGAAGATCGAGATCGTGATTGCCGCGAGACCCTTGACGTACGCCTCGCGCTCGGACCGCGACGCCGTCGCGGGTGGTGCCTTGAACATTACTTGCCTACTTTCTCCATCAGGTAGTACCCCAGCGCGATCAGCGCGACCACCAGGAACGCGAGAGCAGCGCCGTACTTCACGTTGAGCATGAACTCCTGCTGCCGCAGACGGTGCTCGCGATCCTTCTTCTCGCGCTCCTTCTTCAGCCGGATGCGCTCCATGATCATTTCGTTGTAAACGTTCTCGCCGTAGTGGGCGACGATCAGGATCTTGAGCTCGTACTCCTGCTTGATCAGCGCCTGCTTGTGCATCGTGATCTGCAGGGCCTCCTGCTCGACGGAGCCGTCGTGCATGAGGCGCTTGAACAGCGGCGGCTTCTTGTTGGCCTTCTCGTTGGCGATGCGGTTGAAGTCGCCAAAGGCGCCATACCACTTGCCGATTTGACCAGCGACATCCTGAATCTCGCGGCCTGTGGCCACGAGCTTCTTGACCGCGCCGAACGCAGCATTGGCCGCCGACACCGCGGCCAGGATGCCAGTGATCGGTTCCATCAGAGCTTGAGCACCACGGTCAGGAGCAGCGCGATGATGAATCCGCAGCAGCCGATGAGGACCTGCTCGATTCGCTTCAGGCGCGAGTTGCTGCTACGGAACTGCAGCTCGATGTTGGCGTACCGCTGCGCGCAGACTGCTTCATGCGTCTCGAGGCGGGCTTCGACGGGGCTGATCATGATTGCGAGGTCCTTTCCTGCTCCTCAAAAGAAAAAGCCCCGCGGGTGCGGGGCTGCGTACGGAGGGCTGGCCGTCAAATGGACGGACTGGCGCTGGCCGTGATTGTCCCCGCTGCGCTGCCGGCGTCAATGGTGATCTCGTCGGTTTCCATCTCAATCACCGTCAGCGACTCACCGACCGGCGCCACCACAGCCTTCAATTCCTGCACGGTAGTGGCCGCCTGGATGGCGGCCTCTTTGGCCGCACAGTCCGCCACGATCTGAGCGCGCTCGGCAGCCACCTCGGCAGGAATCGCGACGTTCCGCTCTGCCTTGCGGATCACCATCCAGTCGGTGGCCGCCAGGGCGGCGCCAGCTGCGGCCTTCGTCTGAGCAACCCACTGTGACTTCAAGCCCTTGGTGACGCTACCGTCCTGGTTGGTCACATCCTCCAGCGCCTTCGGGGTGACGGTGTAGCTCAGCGTCGGCACCCCATCTACGAGGGCGACCGAGCTGGCCAGCACCCAGTAGAACCGCTCGTCGGGGTGGGGCTCCTCGACGACATCGGTGATGCCTAGCTCAGCTCGAGCATCCTGCGGCAGCGACGCGGTCCAGGCCTCGCTGTATTGCGTGCCGTCGATTTCGAAGGCCGTGTGCGCCTGGATCGTCTTGATCACTTGGCCGTTTCTGACGATTGCGAACATGGTTTCTCCTTATCGAGCGAGTGCGAACTTAAATGGAGCCTCAGCGAAGGCGGCAAAGATGTAGGTGGTGCCGCTTATATTGAAGCCGAAGCTGCCCGGGCCCCTGAGCTTGAAGCCGTTGGCCAAGAAGTCAGTGTTGCTGTACGTATCTACCAGTTCAGCATTATTCAAGTTCGGGCGAAGGATGTCGTTGGCGACGTTGCTCGGGTCCCGTCGATTATCGAGAATGACCCAGTCTGTGGCGCCGCTGCTGGAGCTTTTCAGCAGAACGAACGCAGGCCTAAACCCGCAGAAGACGAACGGCCCATCCGTGCTGCCGTTGCCGGTGTAGCTGCCAAACGCTGAGTAGCCGGGGACTGCGGCGAAGCAGTAGGCGACGTAGGTTGAGCCAGAAGCATTGATGTAGGAATAATTGCCAAGCCCGAATACTGTGGACGACACACCCGTGTTCCAGTATCCAGATTCAGTTGTTGCTCCTGCTGTTGTGTTGAGGGCAAGCCACTTGCTGTTGTCATTCAATGCAGAAGCAAACACGCGCCAGTCGGTTGATCCTGCACTTCTGGACTTCACGATAATCATGGAAGGCGCAACACCCAATCCATGACCAACCGTGGCATTTGCCGACGTGCCCGTATAGGTCACCACGCTGAACCCGGCCGTGGTGTTCGCACTCACCGTAGAGGTGATGGAGCCTGCGGTGTTGGATGAGCCTGCGCCGTTGGCCCTCCAGTTCCACGCCACATAGGGCGTCCCGTTGTTGTTGAGTTGCGAATCACTAGACCCGGGCGTGAGCGTGAAACCACCGTTGGTGAATGCGGTTACGCCGCCGGCAGTTGTTCCAGGGTTTGGGCTTCCTGCCGGGTTGTTCTCAGAGTCCGCCGTGTTGCTGTACAGGACATTGAAGAAACCGCTTGTGGAACCTCTAACGGAGTCCATCAGCGAGTTGAAGATTCCACTGGCCGGATTGGTTCTTGATTTGATCCAAACGAGGTCTGGAGTGAACCCAAGGCCCGTTACGGTCCTTGTGGACCCGGTGCCGGTATAAGTGATCGGCGCGAAGAAGTTTCCGGCCTGCGTAGCAGCCGTCGCCCCAATCACAGGCAAGGGCAGATTCTGCGTGCAGAGTGCCCGGAAGCCAGCTGGTGCGGGAATGGCGAAGGGGCGCTGGCCGAAGTTGCAGTCCATTACGCCGTAGTCACCGTTATAACTAACGACGACAGGAACTAATGCACGGCCAGCAGTTCCACCAATGGTGCCAGTAGCTACTTGAGAACCGTTCTTGCGAAAGGTGTAGCTATTTGCGTCTAGGTCTACTGCAATCGACAGCACATCGCCGCTTGATACAGCCCCAAGATCCCCAGATGTTGTTCCAAAATTGTTGACGTAACCGTTGTCACCGTAGACCAGTACATCTGTTAGTCCATTAATTGGATTACTTGTAGTTCCAACTGTTAATGGCAGTACACCGAATCCAAAAACGTTCCACGCAGAATTTATACTGCGAGTTGGGTTTGGCGCATTCCCAACAGTTACTTCCCAGTACCATTTGCCTGTTGAAACTACAGTAGTACCAGATGAGCGCCTCCAATTAGAATTACCTACATATCGCAAATTACCTTGCGTATATGTTCCGGCGTTTGTAGTTAATGGATTCAGTGTCGCGTAGTTGCCCCGCACCTCGCCACCGACACCCGTGTCGATCCCGTACGAAGTGGGCGTGTCCACCAGCGAGTCATTCCCAACACCGGCTGCAACGCTGAAGTTGATCGGCGTCCATTGGTTTGTGCCAACGTCGATCACGTTGTAGGCCATCTCCCGGTCGGGGACGGCAAAGGTCCCGGTGTACCTCGCCGCACCACGAGTCAGGCGGAAGTCATCAATGAAGCCGTTGAAGAACGGGTAGCTGCCGTACGCATCCCAGCGCCGTCCGATGAAATACTGCGTCGTGCCAAGAGAGCACGACGTTTCGCTCGTGGTCGAGTCGACAGCTACACCGTTCACGTACACAGTGAACACGTTGCCGCTTCTCACCAGGGCTAAGTGGGTCCAGGTGTTGATCGGGAGCGTAGCGACCGCGTGCTTGACGAAGACCCACTCTCCGCCGTTCGTGAACCCACCGTACACGCCGTAGCCGATCCCGTTCCCCACGGCCTCAAAGTCACCGCCGTTGAGGAACAGGCAAATGCTGATGGGTGTGTTGTTTGCCGAGACGTGCTCTTGGGTGAACAGACACGCGCTCTGATGGTTGGTCGTGCTTGGGTTCACCCACATCTCGACCGTGAAGTTAGCCGTCTGGAAATTGACTGTGTCGCCGTAGGGAACCGCCAGCAAGCTGTTCGAGCCGTTGAACTGCATCGAGCCGTTGCCAAACCTGCTTTGCGCGGTGCTGATCTGCGCGCCGCCGGCCGTATCGATGTCGTTCCTCAACGCGCTGTCGACGATGCCGGCGTTGGTGAAGTTCAGCAGAAGGCTGGTGTTGGCGATGGCCGAAAGGGGAGCTGTGGCTGGGGTGAAGTTCGAGGTGTAAACCGCCGAGCCCTTCACGATGCGGGCGTCCGCGATGTGCCCAAGAAATGGCCACTCGCCCTGCGAACCAAGAGCACCAACGATCACAGGCTGGCTTGGTTGATACTGCAGCCCGCCTGTCAACGCCACAAGTGAGCCGGCGACGCCGTTGACATAGCCCCTGTAACCGCTTGAGGTCTTTACAAGCGCGACGTGCGTCCATGTATTCGACGGAATGACGGTTGTGTTCAGCTGCCTGTCGGCATAGGCGTTGCCGACAATCACGCTGCCCATGTACAGCGTGTTGTTCTGGTGGATGTATAGGCACCAGCCCTGCAGTTGGGCATTTGCTCTTGCACCGAAGATCCCGCGGTATGTTCCAGCGCCGGTGTTGTAGACCCACGCCTCGATGGTGAAATCGACGGATGAGCTGCTCAGGTCGAACGCAGACACGTTGGGCGTAGTGACCCAGTCACCGCTTCCGTCGAAGTACGCGCTGCCGCCAACCGCCGCGGCAGAATAGGGCGCAGTCGGCACGAACGGGCTGAAGCGTTGAACGCTCACATCACCGTTGCGCGTGACGGTGAAGTTGTTGCTGCTGTTGTCGATGAAGCGGTTGCTCTGACAGGTCAGCAGCGAGGTGTTTGTGATTGCGGTGAGCGGGGTGGTTGGGACGGTAATCGTTGTTTGTGTAGGGTCGTACAGAGCGGCGTTAGTGGAGACTCGCAGGTTGCTTAGATGCCCAAGGTAGAACCTGCCTGCAGCTTCCCCGCCCACCCGAACTGCTGACATCGCGGCGTAGTTGGTTGTGTTGCCGCTCTGTGTTGCAACACGGGACCCGTTCAAGAACACGCTGTATGTCCCGCCCGAGTTACGCACAATGACCACGTGCGTCCACGCACCCCTGTTTACGGCGATGCTTGTGAACTGGTTTGCTACGTTGAAGTTTGAAACGTACAGCAGGTTGTCACTAAAGAAATAGATGTACAAAGCGCCGTTTGTTGCATCCCCGTAGATGAGTTGCTGAGTTGAGTTCAGGCCGGGGCACATCCAGAACTCAACCGTGAACGCGCCGGTGCCAGACACGCCGCCGCCTGACAAAGTTAAGGAATCCCCACTCCCGTCAAAGTAGTTCGACCAGCTCGAACCATATGGGCTGAACGTCCCCTGCGTCGCGTTGCCGCTGCGGGTCATCGCAAAGGCGTTGGCGCTGCTGTCGAGGAAGGTGCTGTTCTGCGCTCCGCTGGTGCCGTTGCCGTTGAGCAGCATCACCGTGTTCTGCCAGTAGGGATCACTGGCGTACGGCACGCGATTGCGCCCAAGGGTGAGCGCGCTGCTGTTGTCATTGAACGGCAGGTAGAAGCCGTTGGCGCCGTAGCTGCCGCTGTAGGCCTTTGGTTCCCACACGCCAGTATCGGGATCAGTCTCCCCGAAGCTGCTGGGCGTGAGCTGCTGACCGTCGATGAACTGCACTTCGGCGAGGTAGCCGTTCAGCCACAGACTCCCGGCATTTCTCGAGCCGATGTAATGCGTGGCGGCCTGATTGATTGAAAGGTCGGCGTTCTGGCTGGGATTGTTCCGGGTGCTGAACGTAGTCACCTCGGCGCCGTTGACGTACACGCGAATGCGATTGTTGGCCGTAGCCTGCGTGGTGTCGACCGCGCAAACCACGTGGTACCACGCGGAGGGATCTCTGTAGATCGGCGTTGTCTGCAACCAGAATACGTTGTACGCGCCAATCGAGATGCAGTCGCTGCTGAACCAAGCGATGTTGAAGGTCTGGTTGTCGTTGTTGCCGTTGAACACCTCGAACAGCGTCTGATCTGACCCAAGGTTGGACCGCTTGACCCATCCGCTCCAAGTCCAGGTCTTGCGATTCCCCTGCACCGCGGGCGTGCGGGTCAGATAGGTGGAGTCGGCGCTGTTGAACCGCAGTGAACGGCTGATCCTGTACGTGGCGGACGGCCAGTTGTCGCCTTGAACGGCACGCTTTTGTTTCTTGAGCGGCCAGATGCCAGACGCGCTGGTGTCGGAGGGAAACTGAGGCATGGCTTATTCCTTCGGCACAGGCTTCCACGAGGTCGTGGGTTCGTCCCAGCAGTACAACGTGCCTTCATTGGGGTGAGCCTCGTTGGTCATCGAGCTCACGCCGTCAATCGGGTATGGCACCGGCGGGTCCCAGAGACAGGTTTCCTCGTTGAGCAGCCACGACGGGAACGGTTTGGGCGGGATGAATGCGTCGCGCTGGCTGTCGTAGGTGAAGCCTTCGCCCGCGTAGTTCTTGCGCTTGCTGCCGTTGTAGCTGGTCTGCACCCAGGTGCCGCCAAACAAGTTGCGACAGAACGCCCGCCCTTTGGCCTCGGACTCCTGGCCGTTCTCATCCAAGAGCTCGTTGTTGTGCACGACGACCACGCGCAAGACGAAGTTGTTTATGCCGAGTTCAGCGAAGTGAGCCATGTGTTGTTGTCCTTAGAACGTGATGCTGCCGCTGGCGGTGAACCTGTAGATGAGCCGGCCGCCAGAGGCCGTTACTGTCGGCGAGCCCGTAACAGACGCGGCTGCACGAGGTGCGGAGATGATTACGACGCCAGAGCCGCCGTTGCCGCCGGGCAGCCCGCCGCCGCCGCCGCCGCCTGTGTTCGCTGTACCGCTGCCGGCACCGCCGGTGTAGCTACCTCCGCCCCCACCGCCAGCACCGCCGCCGCCGGGCGTCCCGGGTTCTGGTAATCCACCGCCGCCGCCGCCGGCATAAGTGACGCTCGAGCCCGTTATTGAAGACGCGGCACCCCCTCCGCCGAAGCCTCCAAATGTTGTCGTCCCGTCTCCACCGACGCCGCCAGCACCGCCGCCGCCGCCGGACCCTCGGGAGCCTTGAGATGCACCTCGGCCTCCGCGGTAGCCTTGAACTGGGGTGGTCGCCGGGGTGTTTCCCGCGCCGCCGTTCCCCGAGTAGGTGCCGCCGCCACCCGAGCCGCCAGCGCCGCCAGGGAGGTCCAAATCAAAAACTCGACCTCTGCCACCCCCAGCCGATTCAACGGTGCCGATGGAAGAAATCGCGCCGGCCGTGGCGGTGTCCACACTTGAGCCGCTACCACCAGCTCCGACGGTCACGGAATACGTTTGGCCGATAGCCAAGGGGAAACTCGTGGCTGTGCGAAATCCACCGGCGCCGCCGCCCGACCCGCCACCACCGCCGCCACCACCGCCCCCGGCGACGATGAGATAGTTCACGAACACATTCATGCTCGGCCAGTTATCGCCGGCTTGTGCGCGGTACTGGTCCATCAGACCCCAGACGTCCGACGCTGATGTGCTGTTTGGGAATTGCGGCATGATCAGAACGTGATTGAGCCCGAGGCGGTGAACGTGTAGATCGTGCGACCGCCACTGGTCGTCACGGTTGGCGATCCGGTAGTGGCCACTGCTGCTCGAGTGGCGCTGATGATCACGACGCCAGAGCCACCAGCTCCCGCGTTGTTGGGTGCATCAGTTCCGCACGCAGTGGCGCCACCGCCGCCACCGCCACCCGTGTTGGCTGTGCCCGAGACGCCGTTGGAGCCGCCGGAGTTGCCGCCCGCGCCACCGCCACCACTGCCACCTGCACCGCCTGCGTAGTTGTTGCAATACGCGCCGCCGCCGCCGCCACCGGCGTACGTGACCGAGGTGCCCGTGATGCTGGACGCCGCGCCAGCGCCGCCAGCGCCGTTGTTCTCAGTCGTGGTGTTCTGGCCGCCGGCACCACCGGCACCGCCACCGCCGGCGCTGTAGAAGTACGGCGAAGCGCGGTAACCGGCGCCGCCCGCGTTGCCCTGCCCTGCGGCCCCAGCGCCGCCAGGATTCATGGCCGTATTGGTGCTCGGATTGCCGCCACCGCCGGAACCGCCCGCCTGGGCGATCTGCTCGACGGAGCCGTTGTAGCCCGCGCCACTGCCGCCACCAGTCGAGGCGGTGCCGAAGACGGACGAACTTCCGCCGCTTGTTGGGTTGGCTGACGGGCCGCCGGCGGTGCCCCCGGCGCCAACGGTGACGGTATAGGTGGTGCCGTTGGTGAGCGTCAGATTCGAGACCGACCGCATACCGCCCGCGCCACCGCCGCCGCCGACATACGCACCGCCACCACCGCCGCCTGCAATGACGAGGTAATTGACCACAGCAGCGGGCAAGCTCGGCCAGTTCCCGCCCATCTGCGCGTCACGCTGATCAGCAAGCGTCCAACGCCCGTAGGCGCTGGTGGATGACGGAAAGTCAGGCATGGCTTAGGAGATGTCTTCGAACGAGCACACAGCCTCAATGGTGCTGTTGGCGTTGGCCGTCAGCCGGATTGAGTCGTTCTCTTCCAGGTAGATCGACTTGCTCAACACGTCGAGCGTGGCGTTCGCCGGCACCGTGATCTGGAATCCAACGCGAAACGCGGTTGCGCCGTTCTTAAACACGTCGACCGTGACCCAGCCGGCGCCGGCGGTGATGTTCGACACGAACAGCGCGTTGAGCTTGAGCACCTTGTTGGAGCTCGCGGCGTTGCTGACGATGGCTGTCGCAGTAGTCGTGACGGCAAGGCCAGAGGTCTTGCCGTTGATGGCTGCAACGTTGACGATATTTGGGGCTGCCACGATGGGGTCCTTTCTGAATTAGCCGAACACGATTGCCATCGCAATGGCCTTGCCGGTGTTGATGCCTGAAGGCGTTGACCAAGTCGGAACTGCGCCCGCGCCTGCAGAGGTCAGCACCTGTCCAGTGGTGCCGTAATTCGGTGAACTGGAGGTACCGAGCCCCAGCTTGGAGTCGATGATCAGATCGCCCTCGAGAAAGTTGGCGGCGGTCCCGTCCATGAACAGGTTCCAGCGGTTCGCGCCAGATGCGATCCGGCCGCGGAAGCCGTAGTTGGTCGTTGCGCTTGTGAGGCTGGCTGCGACTTCAAAGCCGGTTTGCGTTGTGGCGGTTCCAGTGAATGCGCGCTGCGCGGCAGCGAAGTGCGTCAAGGTCGTCAGTGCGACGCCCGTGGCCGGGCCGATGAACGACGTGAAACTCGTGGCCGCCGTCGTCGTGACGTCGTTGGCAGTGAACGCTGAGCTGTAGCCGTCGAGCACCGTGCCGTTGGTCGGCGCCTTGTTGCCGCGCAGATCCATGAACGCCTGCGGGCCAGAGGTGTTGCCGATGCCGGTGCGGCCCTGGCTGTCGATGCGCATGCGCTCGGTCGGGCTGGACGCGCCGTCGGAGGTGGTGCTGAACACCAGCCGCCCGGGCATGTCGTCGACGCCAGGGGTCCCGTCAACGGCTGCGACGATGTCAGCGGCACGAATGAACTTCGCGCCGTCGTCGCCGCCGAATCGAATAGCTCCGATCAGGTCGCCTGACTGAACGACCGTGTAGCTGCCCTGCGTGCTGCTGCGCGAACGGTTGAGTTGCAGGCTTGAGTTGAAGCCGCTTGAAGACCCGTTCCACGTTACCGCGGACATCACAGCTTCGGACTCGTTGACCGTCAGCTGGGGATTGGTCAGGCCGTTGATTCCGTAGTTGGTCGTGCCGCCGATGACCGTTCGCCCGTCGGACCGCACCACGAAGGGCGTCGTATCAGAGGCGACGTCTTCGATCTGGATCACATACCCCGAGCCGGCCTGAGTTACGCGCAGAGCCGCGTTCGAGGAGTTGACGTTGATGGCCAGCTCGCCGGTCAGCGTACCGCCGGAGATCGGCAGGTAGCCCGCGGCCGGCAAGTACGCGGCCACCCAGCTCGAGCCGTTCCAGACGCGCATCTCGCCAACCGACGTGTTGAAGTACAGCGCGCCGGTCACCAGAGGGTTGCCGTCGTTGTCGACCGTCGGGTTGCTGGTCTTCGGGCCCAGGTAGCGGTCGTCGAAGTCGTCGTAGCTCGCCGCCGCAGCGGTAGCTGCGTTCGAGGCGGTGGTGGCGCTGCCCGCTGCGGCGGTGGCGCTGTTGGCCGCATTGGTCGCGCTGGTGGCCGCAGCGGACGCTGAGGCCGCGGCGCTCGTCGTGCTGCCGAAGATCGTGTCGATGTAGTTCTTGGTCGCTGCGTCTTGCGCAGAGCTCGGATCGGCCAGACTGACGATCCGGTTCGAGCCCATGTTGATCTGGCCGGACATCGTCCCGCCAGACAGATTGAGCTTGAGCGCCAGGGCGGTGTCGACCTGGGCGATGGTGTACGCGTCGACGATGCCGTAGCCGGCCAGGGTCGTCGGGTTGGTGCCAGCGGTCACCCGGCCGTACAGATCGACGGTGACCGAGCGGTAGGTGCCGGCCGACACGCCGGTCGTTGCAAGGTCGATCTCGTCGGCGCCCACCACGATGCGCGAGCTCGAGGCGGTGTTGACGTTGAGGGTGTTGCCCGTCTTCGTCATGCCGGTGCCGGCCGTGATCTGGCCTGCACCCGAGAACTGCTCAAACGTGACGGTCGTGCTGCCCAGGGTCCCGCCCTGGCTGACCGTGCACACCCAGCCGCTGTTGTCGTTGACCGTACCCTGCTCGACGAACACGAAAGCGCCGGGGAACTCGGTCCAGGCGTCCATGTCGCTCGAGCGGCTCCACGCGCCAGCGGCAGCCACGTACACGCCGTTCTGCGAGCCCGTCGACTGGTCCTTGACTAGCACGCGATCGCCGGCGATGACAGCCACGCCGTCGATCGTCTGAGTGCCCGACAGGGTGATGCTGGCGGTCGTGGCCACGCGCACGCTGGCCTTGACGTCCAGGCCCTGGGCCACTTGATCCACGTAGGCCTTGGTGGCCGCGTCGGCGTCAGCCGTCGGCGTGCCCAGGCCCGTGATCTTGTTGGTGCCCATCGCGATGGCACCAGACATCGTGCCGCCGGCGAGGGCCAAGCGGGTGTCGCGCTGCGCGTCAACGTAGGTCTTGTTGGCGGCATCGCCGCCGTTCGTGGGGTTCGGCAGGTTGATGATGGTCGCGGAGCTTCCCGCGTCCATGTCCAGCGTGCCGTTGATCGTGACGTTGTTGAACGTCGAGGTGCCGCTGCTGGCCGTGACGTTTCCGGTGACGTTGCCCGTCAGGTTGCCCAGGACGTTGCCGGTGACGTTGCCCGTCAGGTTGCCGGTGACGTTGCCGGTCAGGCCAGAGGTGGCGGACAGCGTGGTAAAGAAGCCGGCCACCGGCGTCGTGCCGCCGATGATCGTGTTGTTGATCGTGCCGCCACTGATCGTGACGCTCGATCCCAGGCCTGCAGTCCCGTTAACCGACAGGTTGGTGAAACTGCCGGCAGCTCGCGTCGTCGCGCCAATCGGCGTGCTGTCGATCGTCGAGCTGGTGATCGCCAGGGACTGCAGCGCGCTCGAGGCGATCAGCGCCGTGCCGCCGGCGTTGACCATCGCGACCTTGTACCCGTTGCCCGACAGCGTCGGCAGCAGGTTGAAGCCGGCCGTGATGAGGTCGAGCTCAGCTCGCAGGGCTGCCGACGATCCCGGTGCGTTGGGAGTCGGGTAGATGGAATGGTTGTAGTAGCTGTTGCTCATCGCAGGCCCCGGCGGACTGTGTAATGCACGATGATGTTGTTCACCGTGAACGGCTGAAGAATCGCGGACACCGAGGAAATGCGGATCGCCATGTTCTCGGCGGTGCCCACAACCTCGATCTCAGACGGCGTGATGTCCGCACCATCCCAAACGAAGTTGTCCCAGGTCATGCTGTCCCAGTAGGCGGACCGCAGATCGTTCTCGTAGGTCTCGTCAGCAGCCTGGGACAGCGAAGTCTTGCGGTAGGCCAAGTCGTAGCCGAAGGCGATCTCGGCGTACGAGTCACCCGTCATCTCGACGGCTGCCTTGCGATACCGCTTGAGCACCCGCGGCGAGCGCGTGCTGTTGTAGACGAGGTTCAGGTTGGCCGGAATCGGATGCCCGTCGAAGCTGGTGCCGGCGTCGAGCTGGTACACGAAGCCGTTGGTGGATCCGAAGAACGTCGCGGCGTTTCCGTCGGTATCCTCGCCCTCGCACGCGCAGGTGACAGGGTTGGTGAACTGCACCGGCATCGAGCCCAGCAGCTTGCCGTTCAACATCGTCAGGTACAGCGCGTTGGCGTCGCTGAAGAACACCCGGTACTGACCCTTGTCGCGGCTGACCGCGCTGGCCGTCGCGAGGTTCTTGCGCACCTCGAGGAATGGCCGAATGTTCATCGTCAGCGACGCCGGCAAGAAGTTGCCGAAGTTCAGCGACGTGCCCAGCGTCATCACGCCGCGATCGTCCAGCACGTACGCTTGGTCCATGTTCTGGGCGGTGTACGGGATCGCGCCCGTGCCGGTGTTGAACGTGGACAGTGCAAAGTTGGCTGCGCTCGTGCCGTACAGCACCGAGGTGTCGTTGCGGGTGTACACGCCCAACGCGCCCGAAGACTGGTCGCCCGGCAGCGGGATCAGGTTCGTGATCTCGGCGTTCATCGCCAGTTCGCCAGCGCCCAGGACCGGGCTCCACTGGTAGGGATCCCCCAGCGCGGAGAACTGCAGCGACGCACCGAACGACAAGAACAGGTGCTGCTTGTGGAAAGCGATGTGCTTGGGCGTGTCGACCGGCATCGTGCTGTTGATCGGCACCAGCAGCGTGCCGTCGAACTCGAACGCGCGATTGACGCCGTCGCACCCGTAGAGCTTGTAGTTGGCCGTGCCACCGCCGAAGTTGGCAATGACGGTCTCGAACCGACCGCCCAGGGCAAGCGAGATCTGCGTGGCTGCGCCCGCGCACACGGCGCGCGTGACGGCAGAGACCTGCAGGTTCTCGGCGTTCTGGAAGGTGCCGGTCGTGCTCGAGAGGATCAGCCGACCCTGGGCGTCGCCCGAGCTCCAGGCGCCATCCTCGATGACCACCCGCGACACGACGCCGGTGGCGCCGCTCGTGGCGCCGGTGACCGTCTGGCCGACAGTGATTGCAGAGCTGCCCGTGTTGAACGGCAGCTCCTTCTGGAAGTTGATCTTGGTCCAGCCGCTCGTACCCGAGACGTACATGTCGACCGCGGTGTTGCCTGCGTTCGCACGCCACGCGTAGACCTTGCCGTTGTAGAAGGCCACGCCCAGGATCGAGCCGGTGCCCGGCACCGCCTGGATCGAAGACCGGTACTCGTTGGCGGCCAGCGCCTTGTAGGTCGCATCCAGCAGGCCGTCGGCTGATACGCCGACCACCTCGTCGATCGTGCCGACGGGTGTTACGCCAACGCGGATGCCCTCGCCGGTCAGCAGCACGCCGACCTCGCGGGTGACGATCACGTTGCCACCTGCCAGCGCAATGACCTTTGCGGTCGCCGCAGACGTCTGTCCGGTGATCGTGTCGCCAACGGCGACTGTGCCAGTCAGCGTGCAGTCCAGCAGGTTGTAGACCGCCGCCGAAGGACTCGGCCGACCATCGAACCGCTCGTAGCCCCCGACGCGGGAGTAGCCGCCCGTGATCGAGCACTCGAAGTTCGCCGCGCGACGCACGTAGCCCGGGGGCAGCGAAAGCGTCGGGGTAACTTGATCCAGGCCTCCGGCCAGTCGGATCAGGTCGTATTGAACGGGCGGCGTCTTGAGCGGCACGTCGGCTCCTTCAAGCCAGGGGTGGCCCGCTCACGGTGGTGGGCAGCTGGTCG
>JACCDX010194186.1_pt1 | contig 57785 bp, 52 predicted proteins | sample 7449681 | NCBI WGS metagenome assembly JACCDX01 (sample SAMN15323450, study PRJNA562643) | freshwater metagenome | isolation source: river surface water | place: USA:Blue River Watershed | collected 2017-08-18
ATTTTAAATTTTTAGCATCTACGGTGCCATAATAACACTTAGCATCTTCGAAGATGTTCAGTTTTGATGTTTTCCCTTTTTTCATTCATAATGTCTTTCAAGTTTATTGGGTTTATTGAAAATATAAATTAAAAATTAATATTTGTCAAAATTACTAAAAACATATATATTTATAAAAAAACACCCTTAATGATAATTGTACCTGTAAAAAATCCAGCATCTTTAGAACAAGCTTTGAAGCAATATAAATTAAAAATTTATAAAACAAAACAATTAGAAAAACTTAGAGATAGACAAGAGTTTGTAAAAAAATCAGTTAAGAGGAGAAAACAAAAAAACAAAGCGATTTATTTACAAAATAAATTCAATCATTGTTGATTATCATTCTTTTTTTTGTTTGTAAAAAAATCAATAGAAGTTAGACCCAAAGTTCCGAAAGCAAGTAATCCGATTGTTTCTACTAAAATGGTTGGTGGATTATATTTTCCACAACTTAAAGTACTAATAAATAAAGAAATAATTAGTGATAGACTACAAAGTAAACCTATAAATCTTTTGGAAGAAATTCCGCCATTAGCACCTTCCATCATATTTTTAAAAAAACTAATCATAGACCTTGGTTCAATTTTATAAGTTTGTATAGGTTGTATTTGTCTATTGGTGAACTTTTTATTTTTTGAATTGTTTGTTCAATCTTACTTTGTACTGTACTATCAGTTGACTCATTCAAAGTGGATTTAAGTTTTGGAATGATTGATTCTTGTATTTTGATTATGTTTTCTTTTAATTCTTCTTTAGACATATTTGATAAAGACTCAAGTTCTTTCATATCTCTTTCTGAAATGTTTTTTAACTCTGAACTCAAACTTTGGTTAGCTACTTTCAACATCGAAGAAATTGGTAAATTTATAGATTCATTTACTTTCACTTCATTTTTTGATGAGATAACATTCAAAATATTCTTTTTTGATTCAAGTAAAGTTTCTAAATTTCTTATAGATTTTATGTAAACAACGTTGTCAATATCTTGATAATTGTTATTACTATCCGTTGAAACTTTATTAATCCACTCGTTTAATCGGATAATTCCTAAAAGGTTGTTCTCTAAAAGAACTTGTGAATACTCAATGGTTTCATTTATGTAATCAGTTGCAATTGTTTTATCTAAACCTTTTTTTTCTGACAAATCATCGTAAATATAATACAACTCAGCTAAATCTTTATTTTCTAAAAGGTTAGACTTTAAACCTTTCATAAACGAATTAAAAGTTTTTTTTCCGTAATGCTTAACAGAAGCACTTTCTATTTTTGACTTAATTGTTCCGAATGTATCCATGTTTTTTATTTAATAAATATTATCTATCTATCAATTCTTTTAACTTGTCGTTAATTTCCACTAAATTGTTTCTTCCTTTACCTAAATTCATGTACAAAGAATCCCCGAAAAGATTTTCTTCTAGTAATAAATTTAAATCGTTTTTGTTAAAATTTTCGGGTGTTACTCCTCCTCCTGCGGGTTCTTCGGCCGGTGGTTCAGGAGCCGCCCCGCCACCCATATCCATACCTAAATCACCACCCGCAGGTTCAGCGCCAGCCTCTCCACCCGCTTCTCCTCCTGGTGCAGGAGCTGCCGTTTTATTACCGTAAAGATTATCAACACCATCAAAAATACCTGTTTTAGTGATAACTTCAGCCGTTTTACCTAACTCAGCCGCCACAGCTCTTTCTACTCTTTGTTGTTGTATATCCAATTTTATTTCTTCATCAGAAAAACCTAAAATGTGTTTTTTAGCCCATGACGCAGAAACAGGAGCCACTGAGTTAGCGATTTCAGCAACCGCATCTTTGTATAAAGTAATTTTTTCTTTCCAAACTTCGATACCTAATAAATCAGATTGTTTAGATGGATTAGTAAGTCCTAATGTAAAGTTAGTCAATTCATCTTCAAACCCTAATAAAAACAAATGAATAATTGCAATCTTATTTAGTTCTGCAATCATAGATTTTTGAATTCTATTTATAGTTCTAGCAAATCTAATATCTAATAAAGACAAATTTTTACCATCACCAACAGCCTCTTCAAAACCTAAATACGCTTTTGGTATTCGTAGAGCTGTTACTAACTTCTTTTGTATGTATTCAATATCGGCAATTTCTGCCAAGTTTGTTCCACCAGGTAAGGTTTCTATTGGATTTGTGGCTGTCGCATCTCTTACAGGAATAAAGAAATCTTGGTCAACCGCCAATTGATTATATCTCATATCCACGTTTCCTGTTGCTGGGTCCGCTACTTGGTCTCTTTTAAATTTACTTGCAACTCTTTGAACATATGGGTCAACGTCTTTGTCATCCATGTTTCCAACAAAAACTTTGAATACCCTTCTTTCAGGTGCTCTTGATACTCGATATATTAACATCGCATCTTCAGATAATAGTAGTTGTTTCCAAATACGTCTTGCTTTTTCTAACATAGAAGTACCATAAGGTAATTTTCTATCGTCCCCTAAAATTCTGAAGTGACCAATCTCCCAAACGTTAAACTCCATATTTTTTTCTTTCCAAGTAAACTTCAATGCATCATTTTCCATTTCTTGTGAATACTTGTCAGGTTGAAACCTCATACCTTTTTCAAGTCTTTCTATTTGAATGTTTGGTAATTGCTGACACCCTACTATTCCTTTTTCAGGGTCCAATTTTAAATAAACAAAGTTGTCACCAAATTTACATGTGTTTCTTGTCCACATGGGTAGGTTTGTATTTATGTCCAAACGATTGTTAAACAAGTCAACTAAGACTTGTTTAATTCTTTTAGACTCAGAATAGATTTGTAACATATGACCTTCTTTATCAGGAGTTGTTGACTCCTCGGCGTATATGTCTAATGCTGCTGAAATTTCTGGAGTGTATTCCATAGATTCATAGTCATAATATGAAGCCATTCTTGTTGGTTCATAGTAAACGGCCTGAGTATACAAGTTAGATTCAACTTTTTGCCATTGTTGACCAATGTACATAGTTTGTTGAGCCTGTAGTTTCTCTTTTTCGAATTGAGATTTATCAGTCGTTTTGAGTAGTTCTTTTTTATCAAACTTAAAAACTGGCGATTGTTGGTCCAGTTGAGCTGTAGGTCCAAAAACCTTACTCAACCTTTGCCAAACGGTTAATTTTTGTTGTTCCATCGATACTTTTCTTTATATAATAATTATCAACAAATTAAATTAAACTCTTGTCCCTCCAAATAACCAAGAATATTTTTGATAATCATCTTTGGTTGATTGATAGTTTCTCATTGATGGGTTATTCATGGAATTTACAGGAAGCGCTGGATTAAAATTTCTACTAGAGTCTTTAAATTCCCTTGTATCCATAGTCCAAGACTCAATCATTGCTTTTGCTTGTTCTGTTGCTTTTTCTAATTTAGAAAACGATGATTCACCGACATAAATTGCCATAGCCATAGCCATAATCAAGTCATCATGCTGACCTTTTTGATGGTCAGGTCTTCCATTTACGTAAACAAACGTGTTCAACTCATTGAATAATCTTTGTGACCTAACAGCAAACCCAAATCTTAAAGCCTCTTCGAAGGCTTGAACAATTAATACTCTTTTCGAGTTAAAATTAATCCCAGGTATTTTGTCATTTTGTTTTGGGTCCCACTTCCATTTATCCGCAGGATTTATTCCGTCAACATATAAATTTTTATATCCAAGTTCTTGAAGTTTTCTTGATGTTGCAACACCCATTCCACCTGTGATATCAGTAACAATAAACGCATTATACATAGTGGCCCATTTGAACGCAATTTCTGCCACAATATCTGGCGGAACTTTAGCTATATATTCGAGCACTTCTTCTCTTTCGTCAAAGTCGATTATAACAAAAGTTGTAAAGTCTTCACTATCTCCTCTCGAAACGTCCATCCCCATTATGTATCTGTGTCCCACAACAGGTTCTTTCCACTGCCACAATACACCACCCATGAATTTATTTTCAGGTTCTTTTATAAAATTATCTTTTATTTTTTTCATTGTTTCAGGAGGTATTACGTTATCTCCCGAACCTAAAAAATTACATTCCAATTCTTGTGATATTTTACGTTTGTCAAATTTTAATTTTTTTGACATCGCTTCAAACCAAGAAGAATAAGCTTTATATCCGTGTTCTAATTTTTGTTTTATTTCTTCAAAATTTCTATCAGATACTTTTATATTTGAATAATCTAATGTTATTTCATCATCTTTATAATCACCTCTATTTAACATATAGTGAATAATATCATCACATTTAATCAACTTCAAATCCTTAGAATATCTTGGGTCTCTGAACCAAAACATCTCAGTGATTTTGAAATCGTTCATTCCTTTTATCGCTTGTGAATAAATTGAATAATAAATTGGGTCAAACCCGTTAGGTGTTGATATTACAATAACTTTACCTCCTGTTGAAAGGGATGCCATACAAGCAGACCAAAAGTCTTCGTCAGCATCAATATATGCCGCTTCGTCAAAAATAAGAATTGTTGGAGTATATCCACGTAAAGCATCTTTTGAAGTTGCAACCGCTTTAACCTCACACCCATTTGTTAATTTAAAGTGTCTTGCTGCGTTTTTCTCAGGAGAAAATCCAACACCCAACCAATTAGGCCATTGTTCAACAAATGCACGAACTTTGTTTGCCATTTCAACAGCAGTATCCAATTTGTTTGCAATGATAAGAATTTTTTCAGGTTTTGATTTTTTAGCAAAAACCAATCTTTTAGAAGCCCAAGCAGAAGTAACAGTTGATACACCGGCTTGTCGATATTTTAGTGCAATATTTTCTTCGGCGGTATCGTAATCTTTTACTAATGTTACTTGGTCGTTGAACAATTCTAATGGGACGTATTTAGATTGTGTGTTGTCGTAAGTTTGTAAATAAGTTTTTAGCGCGTAAGGAGTATCATTTACGCATTTTGCATACTCTAATAATATTTGTTCTTTTGATAAAGACATTCATTATCTTTTTTTACTTATATAATTAATCAGTTCTTTTTTAGTTGTATGTGGTGGTATATGATTTTGAACTAATCTTAAAATACTTTCTTCTATTTTTTTTATGTTATCTTCTTCAACCTTAGTTGGTAAACCTTTGTGTTTGGTTCTGGCAAAATCTTCTAAGTCTTTTTTACTCATTTCTTTAGCCATTTTTTGTACTTTTTTTGTGACCTTTGATTTTGGTGTATCACCTCTTTTCACTGATAAAGCCAAACCCATAATTTTTTGTTGTTGTTTTGAAACTGACTTTTCTTCTAAATACCCTTCTGTTGGCATCCCGTCTGGTCCTTGTTTTTGAATTGGGTCTTGGTCGTCCTCGCCTTTGTTAACATTTGATACATCTTCTTCCTCACCTTCTTTAGTTACCGTAACGCTGTCATCTTGATTGATTGTTACATTTACACCATCGTCTTTACTAAATGTTTTACCTTTAGCCTCGTCTTTTGTGTATGTAGTACTTGTTGTTGTTTTTGTTACAGCTTCTTTTGTTTCTTTATTAGATTTTTTTACTTTTTCATAAAGTACTTGAATTTGTTTAGATGAAAATCTTTCTAAAGTTCCGATAGAGAAACCTTCGTGTAACAATCTTTCAATTCTATAATCAATATGTTTCATTACTAACTAAATTTTTTTCCCATTTTAATACGATGTCTCTTTCGTATAATTTATTTTCAACTTCTTCTAAAGTATTTCCATAATGAAATACCAAACGAACTTTTTCATTACTGAAGTTCTTTTCCCAACCTAAAGCAATTACTCCATCAACAGCATCATACATTCCAAAAAAATCAGAATTTTGTATTAAGTCCAACTCAATTTCTGAGTTTTTTAATATTCCAACTTTTTTTATAAACTCAACCATTGGTGGTGTAGGTTTACCTCCCGAAATTTCACTATCCCATTCGTCACCATAAACATCATCCAAATCAGAAAAAATAAACTCATAAATGTTATCCCCTCTAAAGTTTGGACCCATACTGTTTACGTAAACTAGTTTCATATAATTCTTCCGTATGGAGTGACTTTAATTTGGTTTTTTCCTATCTGAAAAACCAAATTATTTTGGTTTGTTCTACCAATAAAATTTATGTTATTATAGTTTTCAAATAAGGCTTCGCAAGTATTAACCTGTCTTTGTGTTTGAGCCATACGTTTGAAATCTTTTTTCTGTTCAACAATGTTCAATTTTTGTTTTAAGTAATCTACTTTCTTTTTTTGTTCCAATAATGGTTTTTCACTTGGTTTGAATTTGAAATATTTACTTAAAACATTTTCAACACGAGATTCTGTGAAAATTGAGTCCATAATACTTTGGTAACCTTCAGTAGGCTCTTGTGGAATTCCTTCTACACCTTCTTCAGGCGCCGGTGGCATTCCCTCCATTCCTTCAGGTGCCGGTGGCATTCCTTCTTCTCCACCCATCATAGGCTCTTCTATACCTCCCATATCTGACATATTTGCATCATCAAAATTTAGTTCACCCTCACTTTCACCACCATACTCATCAAAGGCCTCAATCTTATCAATAATATCTTCTCTGTCATCGTCATCCAAAGTTTCAGGTTTTATTGCTGAAATCAATGAGTTTAAAACGTATTTTTTATCTTGGGAGTCTAATCCTTGGTCTTTTTCAAGAGCTCTAATTTTTTGAGCTAGTTTACCTGTCAACTTTTGAATTACTTTAATCGATGATGGTTCTTCTCCTTCTTCACCTCCCATCATAGGTTCTTCTATTCCCGCTTCAGGTTCTGTTGGCATTTCTTCACCACCCATCATAGGTTCTTCCACGCCTTCTTCAGGTGGCATTCCTTCTGCCCCTTCTTCAGGTGCCGGTGGCATTCCTTCTGCACCTTCTTCAGGTGCCGGTGGCATTCCTTCCATTCCCGTCTCAGGTGCTGGTGGTATTCCTCCCATTCCCGTATCAGGTGCTGGCGGCATTCCTTCTGTACCGGCCTCAGGTGCAGGTGGTGGAGGTGGTGTGCCAGCGTCCATAGTTGGTTCTGACCCACTAGCAGGACTTGGTTTAGTTTGTTTTAAAACGAATTTTTTTTTTGGAGAGTCTTGTTCTCCAATTAAAGGTATTTCATAATCATTTCCTACACTTCTGTTAACTTCAGAAACAATTAAGTTAAGTTTTTTAAGGGCCTCAGAATAGGACCTATAAAATTTCCTACTTTTCATCGGTGATATATAATCCATGAAATTTTCATTAATACCTTTTTTCAAAGTGTATCCCGATTTTTCTTTAACAATTTCATATGTATACCCATCAGGTAAAGATATTTTATAATCAGTTTTTGAAAGTTCTATACTATGAGGGTTTATATTTTCTTTATATCTAGCAATCTCCATAATTCTTTTAAGTTTGCTAATCCCTTCTAATTTTTCACTTCCTATTGGTTTCAAATCTCCCATTTTATTATTGTTTAATTGTTTAATCCATTAAATCCACCTAAGGTAACGGCCCCACATTGTATGTCGTTTACACCTGTTGCGTCTGACCAAATTGGTTTAGGTGGTGTAATTGTTGCGGTACCTCCTGTTGAACTCGCAGGTATCACATAAGTATAAATTGTAGATGTACAAGCAGTTGTTGCCATAGTTTTTTTTATATAAATATATTGTTACTTTGTATTTTACAATTTAATTATAAATTTCGTGTTCCAACGACAATTTTTTATCTGCAACTTTGTTTTTGAAATTATCTAATTTGGATAAATATCCAGCTCTTCTAAGATATTTGAACACTAAATTTTCATAAGAAAGTTCTCCACCTTTCTGTAACCCACATGTTCTATATTTTTTAAGCTTGTTTTTATATTTTGTAATAACTTTTAAAGCTTCATCCAAATCTAATTCTTCGGCGTTTTCCAAAACACCATCTATTATATCAATCCACTGATTGGCTTTTTCAATTAATTTTTTTTCGTCTATTTTAAAATTTTCTTTTTCAGGAAACCTTATCCACTTTTTATTCATTATTGAATATGAACCAACACTTTTTTCCTTTTCATTTAAATCTTGAATAAACACTTCAACTTCGAACCCTTTGATTCTAATGTCGTGTTTAGCATTAAAGACGGTTTTCTTCAAATAAAATAGTTCTTTATATAAATCTTTTTTGTCACCAGCATCGTTAAAGTCATACATAATGTGCAAATCAAAATCTGAAAAATCGGACCAATTGTATCCTGTCAATGAACCTATTAGTACGATGTCTTGAACAAATATATCAATATCGACATAGTCTAAAAAAATCTCTGAAACTTTTAATAATTTTTTTTGTATATCGGGTTTTAAGGTGTAACTCCCATTTTTGTTTTTATCCCAAACATCAGGATTCAATTCATCCCTGAGTTGTAAACTTTGAACTATACTATTTTTATTAGGCATTTTTTAACTTTATACTAATAAATAGTTTAGTATTTAAGTTTCAATTTTTTTGTAAGGAAAATGTTTGGAAATGTTTTGATTGAAAAACTTTCCCTGTGACTCTGATAATCTAAATTGTGCGAAAATATTATGAGGAACTTCTTCATATTCGTAAACTGCACCGTTTTTAAATGTTGTAACCAACTTTTGTGTTTCAGAGTCGTATTCAGACATAACTAAATTTGAAGAGTCAATTTCACAAATAATTTTTGTCCCTATGATTTGTGTTTTAGTAATCGCCATCTGGTTTTTTTAACGGGGTTATATTGTCAATTTTTTTTAACTTAATTTGAATGTAATTTATCAAATCATTAGAGTCAACATCAAAACCATACTCTTTTATTGTTTTAAGTAATACATCTCTTTCATTATGAAACTTACGATATAAACTCATTAACTCTTGTGGGTAGTATGGTGGTCGTTCTAAATCTTTATCTGACCACCCCTCTTTTTGCAAAACCAATCTTATTCTAAAATATATTTCTTCTAATTTTGAAATTAAATTTAATTCTTCTATAAAATTTTTCCAAACATCCATATCTATAAATATACAAAAAAAAATCCACCAATGAGGTGGATTTCTTTTTTATTTGTGAGATTTAATTATTTAACTTCTTCGAAGTCAACGCTTGTTACCTCATCTTGTGAAGAGTCTTGTGTTTTGTTGTAAAGTTTCTCACTAATTTTTTGAAATTCTTGATTAACTTCCTCCATCAAAATTTTAACGTCATCGACGTTCTTATTATTATACGCTTCACGAAGTTTTTGAACTTTGGTGTTTACTAACTCTTTTTCCTCCTCACTAATATTATCTTTCAAATCATCCAATGATTTATTAACTTGAAACAATAAAGAGTCTGCGGAGTTTAAAGTATCGGCATCTTCTTTCATTTTTTTGTCAGATTCTGCATTTTGTTCAGCTTCCATTTTCATTTTTTCAATCTCTTCTTTTGATAAACCTGAAGATGATTCTATTCTAATTGATTGTTGTTTGTTTGTTGCTTTGTCTAATGCAAATACGTTAATAATACCATTAACATCAATATCAAAAGTAACTTCAATTTGAGGAACTCCTCTCATTGCTGGAGGTAATCCATCAAGGTGAAATCTTCCGATTGTTTTATTATCTTTTGCCATACTTCTCTCACCTTGTAATACATGGATTTCTACAGATGGTTGATTATCAACCGCGGTTGAGAAAGTTTCTGATTTTTTTGTTGGAATTGTAGTGTTCGCATTAATTAACTTTGTGAACACCCCACCCATAGTTTCAATACCTAATGATAATGGGGTAACATCCAATAACAATACGTCAGTCACATCACCACCTATTACACCTCCTTGAATTGCGGCCCCTAAAGCAACCACCTCATCAGGGTTTACACCTTTTGATGGTTCTTTACCAAAGAATTTTTTAACAGCCTCTTGAATAGATGGAATACGTGTTGAACCTCCAACTAAAATAATTTCATCAATATCAGATGGTTTCAACCCTGCGTTTTTTAGTGCCGACTCACAAGGTTTAATTGTTCTTTTAACTAAGTCTTCAGTTAATTGGTCAAACTTTGATTTTGTGATTTTAACAACTAAATGTTTTGGTCCTGTAGCGTCTGCGGTTAAATAAGGTAAATTAACTTCTGTCTGTGGAGACGAAGACAGTTCAATTTTAGCTTTTTCTGCAGACTCTTTTAACCTTTGAAGTGCAATAGGGTCTTTTGTAACGTCAATACCTGTGTCATTTTTAAATTCACTTACAAGAAAATCAATAATTACTTGGTCAAAATCATCACCACCTAAGTGAGTATCACCATCTGTAGATAATACTTCAAACACCCCATCACCAAGTTCTAAAACCGAAACATCATGAGTACCACCACCACAGTCAAAAACAACAATTTTCATATCTTTCGACATTTTATCTAATCCGTATGCTAATGCCGCAGCCGTTGGTTCATTAATAATACGTCTTACATTCAACCCTGCAATTTCACCAGCCTCTTTTGTTGCTTGTCTTTGGGCATCATTAAAGTAAGCGGGTACTGTGATTACCGCATCTGTAACTTTTGACCCCAAATAATCTTCTGCAGTTTGTTTCATCTTTTGTAAAATGGCTGCAGATATTTCTTGTGGTGAATAAGTCCTATCTTCGATTTGTACCTTTGGATTATTTTTTTGATTGACGATTTTGTAAGGAACTTTTGAATGTTCACCTTTAGTTTCATTAAACGTACTACCCATGAAACGTTTTATAGAGTAGACTGTTTTATCGGGATTTGTAACCGCCTGTCGTTTTGCAGGGTCTCCAATTTTTCTTTCACCATCTTTTACAAATCCAACAATTGATGGTGTTGTTCTTTTACCTTCGCTGTTTGTGATTACCACAGGTTCGCGACCCTCCATTACTGCTACACACGAATTAGTAGTACCTAAATCGATTCCAATAATTTTTCCCATTTTTATTTTACATTATTTTAAAGTTTATTTTTCCCCCTTTTTGACCAAACTTGTGCCAATTCAGAATACATGACAAAATGTCATACAAGTATAAAAATAAAAAGACATTATGTCAAATATTTTTTTGTAATTGATTATTAATAAAGTTAGTTATATTTTTTGAAAAAAAACAGATATGATTGATTCAGCAGACAGTTCAGATAAATCCAAACCTAAATCACAAGACGGAAGTACCAAAACACCAGTTCTTGATAATTTTTCAAGAGACTTAATAAAATCCGCAGAAGAAGGTAAATTAGACCCTGTTATAGGTAGAGAGGGTGAAATTAATAGAATTGCACAAATTCTATCAAGAAGAAAAAAAAATAATCCAATTATTATAGGTGAACCAGGTTGTGGTAAAACTGCAATAGTAGAAGGTTTAGCTAAAAAGATTTTTGAAGGAGAATGTCCTCAGAATCTAATGGGAAAAAGAATAGTTTCATTAGATTTAACTTCAGTTGTTGCAGGAACAAAATACCGAGGTCAATTTGAGGAAAGAATGAAAGTTATAATGGAAGAGTTATATGCAAATCCTGATATTATAATTTTTATTGATGAAATTCACACCATGATTGGGGCAGGAAATGCTTCAGGTTCAATGGACGCTTCAAATATATTTAAACCTGCATTATCTAGAGGGGAATTACAATGTATTGGAGCAACAACTCTTGAAGAGTACAGAAAGAACATAGAAAAAGACGGTGCTCTTGAAAGAAGATTTCAAAAAGTAATCGTTGACCCTTCATCTAAGGAAGAAACTTTACAAATTTTAAATCAGTCGAAAGAGCGTTATGAAAATTTTCATAAAGTAATTTATTCAGAAGATATTTTGAAACTTTGTGTTGAGTTGGCTGATAGATATATTACAGATAGAGAATTTCCAGATAAAGCCTTTGATATAATTGATGAGGTTGGAGCAAGAAGTCAAGTTGAGGTCAAACTACCTGAAGTTATTGAAAATCTTAAAAAAGAGGCTGCCAATATTAAGGAGAAAAAAGTTGAGGTGATTAACAAACAAAAATATGAGGAAGCTGCGGACCTAAGAGATAGAGAAAGAAAAATTCTATCTGAATTAGAAAAAGAAAAAGAAAATTTTGAAAAAAATAGAAATTTATTTAAAAAAGAAGTCACCGAAGATATAGTGTATGATGTTGTATCACTTATGACAAAAATTCCAATTCATAAAATTACAACAGATGAAACTGAAAAATTAGTTAATCTCAAAGACAATTTATCAACTAAAGTTATCGGTCAAGATGAGGCAGTTGCCAAAATATCAAGAGCAATACAAAGAAATAAAGTTGGTTTAAGTGACCCCAAAAAACCAATATTTAGTGGATTGTTAATTGGAAACTCAGGTGTTGGTAAAACAGAATTAGCAAAACAATTGGCAAAACTTATGTTCAATACCGAAGATGCCCTTATAAGATTAGATATGAGTGAGTTTTCAGATAAAATTGCAACATCAAAACTAACGGGAACATCACCAGGTTATGTTGGATATGAAGATGGGTCACCATTTTTAAATAAAATTAAAAATAAACCATACTCAGTAATTCTATTAGACGAAATCGAAAAAGCTCATCCTGAAATTTTTAATGTATTTTTACAAATGTTAGATGAAGGGTTTTTGACTGATGGTCATGGAAGAAAGATAAATTTCAAAAATTGTATCATATTAATGACTTCTAACGTAGGTACAAAAGTGGTTCAAGATTTTGGCACAGGTGTTGGGTTTACTACAAACACCAAGTTAGAAAGAAAAGATGATGAAATTAAATCTCTTTTAGAAAAAGAATTGTTTAAAAAGTTTGCCCCTGAATTTATTAACAGGTTTGATGACATTGTTTATTTTAAAGACTTGAATGAATCAGACTTACTTAAAATTGTCGAGTTAGAGTTAAATAAATTTTATGAAAGGATTGAAACGTTGGAATACAAGGTAGATGTTGATGATAGTTTGAAAAAACATTTAATTGAAGTAGGTACCGATACAAGATTTGGAGCTCGTATTCTAAAACGAACCGTTCAGAAGTGGGTTGACGATGCGATTACAGAAAAAATATTAACTGATAATCCTGAGAAAGGTTCGACATTTATTTTATCTTACAACAAAGAAGAAAAAAAGACGGATGTCAAAATTAAAAAAGTGACAAAACGTAAAACAAAAAACCCCTCATAATAGAGGGGTTTGAATTTTTTTTAATCTCTTCCAAATCTTGGAGTTGGCATGTCTAATTTAGATAGTGCATAACAAGATTTTGTACAACACCCAATGACACGGTCCGCTTTATCACACTTTGAAGATGTACCATCATCATAAATTGCTTTGTACATTCCATTTTTTATACAATATTCTTGAAATGCCTCAAGTTCTTTACCTGAATAAGGAACTTTCAAATAGTCGTACTTACATTTTTTTTCTTTCTTTGGAGGATTGTCTGTTTTAATTCTTTTACAAGGGCCTTCGTCTGTTTTTATTGTGATAATTGTGCTACCTAAAAATCTATTTTTATATTCGTATTCATCTATTGTATGACAAGTATTCGCTTCACCATCTTCTTGAACTTGGTCAATAAAATCATCAATTGTATATTTTCTACCGTTGAAAATTATTCTCATAGTGCGAGACCCTTTTCCAATATTAGTTGGGTTGTCGATGTTCGCATATTCATCATTTTCCAACTGAGACTCCAACTCTTCAGCTATCGCACCATTTAAAGGGTCTTCAAAGAATTTCTCAATTCCTGGATTACCACCATCTGTGTATCTATGATACATTCTAGGGTCATCGTTTGATTCTTTAAGAATTCTTCTTACAATTCTCGATAAATCAGATTCTGTTAGTCTTATTATTTTTTTCATATTATTATTATTTTATATTAACGTAAACAACCACATCCCATCCAATTACCTATTCCTCTAAATCTTGGATTACTACAAAAACATTTACATATTGCATTTTTTGACACCCCCATACTAGGCACTACTTTTTCCCAATCAAAAGAAGAACGATTTAATTTCCCTTTTTTATAAGTATTTTCGTACCATAGACTATCGTTCAAAGGGCAACCATTAGGTTTTGTTTGTTTTTCTGAGTCATCTTTTTTAATTGGTTTAGTAGGACTTGGAGGAGTTTGGTCTTCTGGTTCAGTTTCTACATCTCTTTCAGGGTTGTTACTTTTTTTTTTACAAGGACCTTGGTCGGCTTTTATTGTAATATTTGTACTACCTAAAAATCTATTTTTATATTCGTACTCGTCTATGGTATAACATGTGTTTGCTTCACCAGCCTCTTGAACGTGGTCAATAAAATCATCTATCGTGTATTTTTTTCCATTCAAGAATATTCTCATTGTACGAGTTCCTTTTCCAATATTAGTTGGATTGTCAATGTTAGCATATTCATCATCTTCCAATTGTTGTTCTAATTCTCTAGCAATTGCACCATTTAGTGGCTCCTCAAAGAATTTTTCAATTCCTGGATTTCCGCCATCTGTATATCTATGATACATTCTTGGGTCATCATTTGACTCTCTAAGAACTCGTCTTACAATTCGAGCCAAATCGTTTTCATTAAGTCTTATAATTTTTTTCATAATTTTTTTTTTAGATAAATATGTAGTTTATTTTATTTATCAGTTTTGAAACTGAAATTCGGCAAATAATACTTTGTAAGGATTTTTTTTATGGTCAACGCCATACCCTTGTTCTTTGAAATTTTGCATAATCTCACGTTCTTCGTCTATAAATGCATCGAATCCAAAATTCCACATTTTTTTTATTTCATATTCAAATCTAACTAAAGTTTTATCACCCACAACCTGCGTTTTCAAGTTACGAACACCATTAGTAGGTAAATCAAAAAAAGAATCTTCACCATAACCAAGTGCATCAACACCAACTTCTTTAATAACTTTATCAAACATAAAACTAATTTCTAATAAATCATTAATTTTATATTTACGTCTATTTAATTCACAAAATATTACAAAATTTTCATATTCTTGAGAATACTCAGCAGATACAATTTCAGTCTTACCCTTTGATATATTTCTTACAGTCACTTTTATGTCAGGAAACTTTTTCTCTTTAATTTTAGAGTTAATAACATCAGTTTTAAGTTTGTCTGCATATTTCGAGTCATACTTATTAATTAAATCATCAAATTCGTCTTCAGTATCAAAATCGTAGTTTGGACTAATACTAGTACTTGCTGAAAAACTGTTAGTTTGATTTTGTTGTGATTGAGATATTCCTTTACAAGAACCGATGTCTGTTTTTATTGTAATGATTGTACTACCTAAAAATCTATTTTTATATTCATATTCATCTATCGTGTGACATTTTCCGTCTTCAGCGTCTTCTTGAATTTGGTCAATAAAGTCATCAATACTCATTTCACGACCATTCAATTTGATTTTTAAAACTCTAGTGCCTCTCCCAATATTTGTTGGGTTATCAATATTTGCATATTCATCATCTTCCAATTGTTCTTCCAATTCTCTTGCAATTGCATCATCCAAAGGGTTTTTTAAAAAATCTTCGATTCCTGGATTTCCTCCGTCGGTATACCTATGATACATTCTTGGGTCATCGTTTGCTTCTTTTATGACCATTTTTACAATTCTGGCCAAATCAGACTCCGTTAATCTTATAATCTTTTTCATTTTAATTTATAAATATTAGTATTATACTAAAAAAAATCTTATATTTGTAAAAAACTAATATGAACATAGAAAAATTTAAAGAACTTCTTTCCGTACCATCAAAAACATATCAAGAAGAAGATATGGTGGAATACATATGCGATGAGTTGGAAAAAATTCAAGGGGTATCATACTATCGAGATTCAATGATGAATATCTATGTTACAAAAGGTACATTAGAAAAAGGTGAGTACTATCCCATGTTTATTGCACATACTGACACTGTTCATAGTAAGGTCGATAAAATTGTTGTCAAAGAAGAAAAACTTCAAAGACCATATACCTTCGGAAAAACTTTTGATAACACGGAAGTTGATGTATTGAAGGCATATGACAAATATGACAACCCAACAGGTATTGGAGGAGATGACAAATGTGGAATTTTTATTTGTTTGGAATTACTTAAACAACTTGATAAAGTAAAAGTTGGTTTATTTGTTTCAGAAGAAACAGGTTGTCATGGTTCATCAAAATGTGATGAAAACTTTTTACAAGATGTTGGTTACATTACACAATACGATGCGCCAGGAAATCACCTAATAAGTGAAATATGTTCGGGAGTTCGTTTATTTGAAAGAGATAGTGAATTTTTTAATATTGCAATTCCAACAATTGAAGAATCATTTAAAAATGAAATGTTAATTCAATCTCACCCATATACTGATATTTCTCAACTTAAAAAGAAAATGGATGTTTGTTGTATCAACATGTCGTGTGGATATTACAATATGCACACAAGTAATGAATTTGTATCAATCGATGATGTAATTTGTGCAATCGATGCGGGAAAAAATATGGTTGAAAAACTTGGATTGAAAAAATACAAATACGAATACAAATCAATTGTTTATACACCAAATACGGTAATGAATTCATTAATTGAATTTGATGATGATTATGATGAAAATGAACTGGTTCACAATTTGGACTCAATTGAGGTGATTGAAGAAACTGAAGGAATTTATATTATGGATTCTTATCAAGGTGAACCTGTTTTTATTTCAGATGAAAATTTGCCAGCACTTTATGAAATTATAAGAGAAAGACTTCTTGGATTATAAATCGTCTTTTGTTAAATCAAACAACGGTTCTGTATTTAACAAATTTAATAGATATTCAAAACTTGTTTTCATCATTTTGTAGTTGTAACCACCATCAAGTTTTCTAAATTGATAAGTTATTTGCAAATCTTCATTATCAACTTTATTAATCTTAATTGAATATTTTTTGTTTTTTGAATATATCCACGTTTCAAGACCTCCCAATTTTTGTATTTCGTCTATTAATTTAAAAAACTTTAAGTTATATTCTTCAGAATTATCTTTTATGTTTTCTAGTTCATCTTGAAGAATACTTGTAACTTTGTTATTCCAATATTCATTAAATGCTTGTCCGTCCCAAAAATGATGTTGCATTTCATAATATTCAGGAAGGTGGTCTACATTTGCAGTTTTAACGGCCCGAAATAATAAATCCAATAACAAATCATCAGGTTCACCAAATCTTGCATATAACATTATGGCAGCTCCCCAACTTAACTCGTATTTCCAAAAACAATGTTTATCTGAATATCTTTCAATACCAATTTCATCTAAACAATTACAATAAGCTTTTTCTATACCTTCTGGAGCCTCATATTCAACTGCACGAACTGAAGCGTCAATATATGCATCAGTTATTGCGTCTTCTAAACCTAAAATGTCAAGTAAATTTGTGATTTTATCAGTGTCTTTAGAAATAACTTTACCATTTTTTAATTCTATTGAATTGTATACTTCAGAAGAAAGATATTTTGCAATTTCTTTAACTATAGATAACTGCTCATAAGTGAAATAATCAATAATATAACCCTCATCCCAATCATCATATGACCTATCACTAAAATCACTCCACCAACCCCAATTACCACTGTACATAGATTCATAGTTATGGGCATCATACTCACCATCACTACCTTCTTCAAAATAGTCTTTGAAAAAAAATTGTAAGTATTCAGCTAAACCATCAAATGTGAAGTGAAGACCATCTTGTCTTACTTCTATAATTCCATTGTAGTCGTTTCCTTCGTTATCAAAAAAATCAACATCATAAGGGCTCAATCTTTTTTTATTGATGTCTAATATTTTTTGGTAGTCAGATTTTTCTTCATCAGATTCATCTTCTTCAAAAAGGAATATTTTTTTAATCATATTTATAAATATATTGTGAAATACAATTAATTGTATTATCTTTGTTTTATAGTTCTTTGAAAATATGGGGGTGGTTTTGGATTTGACAGATGTCGGCTGAAGAATAAGGGCACGTAGGGACTGAATTAATCTCTTTAAAAACTGATTCACATTATATACGGCAACGTACTAGATAACCTTTCAGTGGTTGGTTTAATTGCAACTGAAGAAGTTACTGTAGCTTAATAAGATACGGAAACGGGGGGTCGGCAGACATATAACCTAGCAACAGAAGTCGTAGATGAGTTGGTTTTCACTCTAAAAGAAAACAACGGTCTCGTTCAGAGGGCTACCGTAACAAAAGTGAACTCGACACAGTTTTTGGTAACGATGTCAAAATAGGAACCAAATATTTTGGAAGGTATGAAAAACCTTAACCTAAACGTGTAGTCCTTATCTGACAGGATGTTATGGACCGGAGTTCGACTCTCCGCACCTCCACCAATTAAAAACCCCTCTTTTGGAGGGGTTTATTTTTATAAATGACTTGTATTTTTCTTTATCGATTCTTTAATTATTCTATCTAAATCTGTTTCTTTGTATCTACTTTCAGGAGTGACTGTTCCAGGTTTTGTATTACCACCTGATAACTTCAAAGACCTTAACACATTTTCAGTACCTGCATCTGCGGCCTTTTCGATTGTGGTTTGCATCATTTTCACAACTGACGGAGCTAAAAATTTATAAACCGCTGATAATAATTTTTTGAAGTTACTACCTACTTTAGCATAGTTAGTTTTTTCAGTTGGTAGTAATTTTGGTTTATAAAGTTTGTGACAATAATTAAAAGTTTTTTTCTCATCTTTTGACATTTTTTTTGCAATATCTTTTTGACTTTTAAGGTCCTTACCTTTCATTTGTTCTTGATATTTTTTAAGTCTTTCCAAATAACTGTTCCATATTTCACCACAATTTTTTGTTATTTTGTCAGTCAGTGAAACATCAGTACTTGGTTTGTTTCCTTCACCTGTTCCTTCACCTGTTCCTTCACCTGTTCCTGTACCTGTACCCGCACCTGTTCCTCCACCTGTTCCTGCTCCTGTACCCGCACCTGTACCCGCACCTGTTGCGGTATTTTGCGTGTTTGTGGTAGCATTCGGATTAGGTTCGTTGTCGGCATCACCATTATTGTTAACATTAGTTTGAGGAGCGGGTGGAGTGGCTGCCGGTGTTGTTGTCGGTGCAGATTTCAAAAACAACTTGTTTATTGCCTCTACTCCTTTTGGGTTAGTTTGTGCCTTCCAATCTTCAGTACCTTTGAGCGCATATTCAACTTTATCTCCCGTTTTTTTGTATTGATACGGGTCGTTGGTTCCTCCTTGAATTACTTGTTGTTCTACTAAATACAATCTTTTTGTTGCATTTTCATGAAGTGAAATAATTCTATTTTTTTCATCTCGAGATAACTCAAATAAATTTTTCATAATGTTTTTTTTTATAAATACTTTTATAGTCTATAAATTTCTTCTGTATATAATGAAAACTTTCGTTAGTTGTCTGACTTGTGTTTGAAGTAACATCTTTATCACCTTGTGTTTCCAATTGACTTAGTTGTTCAATTTCAGTTTGAGCCTGTTGTATTGCCTCTTTTCCTTTAGACATATCGGCTTTCAATTTCTTTTTTGCCCAAGCGTCACCTTGAGCCACAAGTTTGTTTACATTTGCATATTTTGAAGCAACTTTTGGTAGAAATTTTTTAACAGCTTTGTAAATTTTTTCAGAACCTTTCAAACTTTCAATAGCCTTATTCAAACTTCCTGAAACTACATTTTGAAGTGGTTGTAAAAATTTTGCTAAGTATCCATTTGATAATAGTGCAAAGATATCTATTAACAGTAACATCCAACTTCCCTCACCTTTTATCGCTTTAAATGCGTCATATATTGTTAAAGCTCCCCAAGCTACAGTGGTTGCAATTGCACCAATACCTGTAAGACTTAAAAACCTTTGAAGTAATGCTCCCATTGGACTATTCAACGCTCTTCTTAAACCTGCAAAAAATTTATCAAATCCTGTTCTTTTAATTTTTTCTGCAACTTGGTCATCAGATAACGCTTGTTGTGTTTGAGTTTGTGGTTTAGAAAAAGGTATTTTAGTTTCAATTTCTTTTGCTAATTCACCTTCGGCCTCATACCACTGTTCAGTATTTTTTAATCTCCAAGCATATTTTTTTTGACCATCTTCGAAATAAAGTTTGAAATCATATTCAGTGTTAGTTGTAGTATCTATTTGTTCTTGTGGTTCTTGTTGACTTGGGGTCTCTTCTTCTTGTTCTCTAATAAATCTTTTTAAAATTGAAAAATGAGTATCAAGAGATACACTTGGGTCTTTAGTGTTTTCTAATAACAACTTTTCTGATACTTTATTTTTAAACTCGAACAACTTCTTTTTGGTGTATCCTAATGAAATAAAATTATCTTCGATTAGTCTTTCAATATATTTTTTTTGTTGATTTTTTTCATGAATAAAGCAATCAAAAGTGGCTTCACAAATTTTCTTTTGAAATTCTAACGCTTCTTGTAAATTTTGTGAATTTAGTTTGTCACTGAGCTGTGTTAATTGTTTGTCTGTTAAAATAATTTTCATGAAAAAATTTTTCTATTTATATAAATATTTGTATGTTTGTAACATGCAAACATTCCTTCCATATTCCGACTTCAAATTATCTTTAGAATCACTTGATAACAAACGTTTAGGTAAACAACGTGTGGAAGCCTATCAAATCATATCGGCAATTACAGGTAGACTTCGTAAAGATGGTAAACCATATAAAGGGTGGTTAAACCACCCATGTTCTGTTATGTGGCGCGACTATGTAAATGCACTAAAACAATATTATAACGATTGTATTGATGTTTGGGTTGAGCGTGGTTTTAAAAATACGATGGAATACGAACATATTGAAGGTGAATTTATTTTACCACATTGGTTGGGTAATGAAGAATTCCACTCTTCACATAGAGCAAATTTATTACGTAAAGATTTTGAGTATTATTCTAAACATAATTGGACGGAAGACCCTAATGACCCTTACGTGTGGATGGACGACAAAGGGAAATGGTATAAACAAATTGTTGGTTCAAAAGAACGAGTCTATTTTAATGTTGATGTTCTTGTATAGTGTGTTCTACAATATTACCGTAGTTTCCAATCCAATTGATACATTCTTCATATGTCTTATCTGATAAGATAATATTTTCTGTTTGTATTTCTATTACGTTGTAAGTAATCATAATTAACTAAATGTTAAGGTTATAGTCTGAGATGGTGCACCTACAGTATATTGATTAGTACCACCCCAGTTTGCATTATTAATTTGTGGTCTTAATGCGTATGTACTTGACACACTACAACTTGCAACATTAGAAAATTCTATCGCAGTACCACCAATCTTAGGAGTTCCACATCCTGTACCTACTCTCCAAGACATACCATTTATTGTAACTGATGTGTTTGTACCTGTTCTTAAACCTGTTGCTAAACTTTGAACTAATGTTGGGTGCGTGACCCCTGTTGAACTACCGTTTGTACTTGACCACGTAAATGTTGTATATGAACCTGTCAAACCTGTTCTAAAAACATTCCAAGCAATTTCAACAGCATTAGTTGGTGCCACATTTTGTGTAAATGATTGTGAAAAAGTTACCCCTGTATTTGTTAAAACCCATGAAGACCAATACCCGTTACCTGTTAACCATAAGTGAGCGGCATTACCTGTTGCAAAAGTTTGTGTTCGTGACACAACTTGGGCGGTTTGTATAAAAGAACTTTCTGTCAATCCCGTAGACCTGAAAAATCCAACAGAAGCCGACACACCACTTACAGGTGTTGGTTGAGTATTTCCTGAAACAGATTCTGCAATAACGTAACCCAATTCTTCATCGGGACCATTCCACCATTTAGGTGAACCAGTTACTCCTGAAGTTGGTGTTCCTACTGCTAAATTCCCAAACTGAGATGTTCCTAAAATTGTAGGTCCTGTATTATAAGCGAATGGTCTTGAAGTCGGCATATATTATAAATACAGACTAAACTAATTCCATAATTTTTCTGTATACCTGTAAAACCGTTGGGTGACATTCAAATGATTTTTTATTTTCCAAACAATTAACAAGTGGAGGTATTCCTTGAATTGACCCCCATTCTTTTACTCCGTGTTTCATATCAGAGGCACATGCCAAATTACAACCACCACCTACGTAAAAATATTTGTAATCTTGTGAACCATTTCTATAAGGGGCCCTAAATTCATTATTTATTGAACTTCCAAGTTGGATAATTTGAGCATCAGTTGTTCCTGCCAAATGTAAAAGACCTGAATCCATTGTTACAAAACACAATGAATATTCAATTAAATTCCAAGTTTCATCCAAAGTTGTTTTATTCATCAAATTCATTCCCAAATCAATATCAAAATTAAAAACAGGTTTTTCAACATTTGAACCCCCAAATTCCGATGAATTTTTTCCAATTGAAACAACGTGAATATTTTTTTCATTTAAAAGTTTTGTCAAAAGTTTCCAATTATCGACAGACCAAGTTCTTGAATTCCAATTTTGAACGGGATGTATTAAAACATATTTTCTTGGAATGTTTTTCATAACTGAAGTTTGTGATGGAATATAGTCCAAAGTCATTTCATTTTTGGTTAACATGAACCCAAGATTAATTGCATGAAATTGTCTTATGTCCATAACATTATGTTTATTACAAACACCATTTGGTTTATAAAAAACATCAAATGAATTAAAAATTTCATATTCATCTTTTAATATTTCTACATCAACATTAGTGTCAAAAATAGAATCAACATATGGATTGTTTTTAAAAATTTCTTTGTGGTTAGTAATAATAGAAATTTTTTGATTATAAGAATTGTATAATTTTCTAATTGTTGGTGTTGAACATAACGTATCACCAAGAGCTCGTGATTCAGATAAATTTAAACAAACTTTTTTCATCACTTAAAATATAAGAAACTTCACAAATAATATGAATAAATTATTTTTGAATTATGAAATTAAAATTGATGTATGTTGTTCCACATCTTTCAACAGGAGGGATGCCACAATTTGTTTTAAAACGAATTGAATCTTTGCAAAAATTCAAAAATGAAATTGAGATATATTTGGTTGAGTATTCCCAATTCAGCACAATTTATTTGGTCCAAAGAAATAAAATTATAGAATTGTTGGGAAATAATCATTTCTTTTCACTTGGTTCTTTTACAGAAAAAGAAAGAAAAATTGAGTTAATTAATATTGTTAAAAAAAATAATATTGACATTGTTCATTTTGAAGAAGTACCTGAAGGTTTTGAAAGTTTTAATAGAGTTCCTTTAGATGTGTTAAATGAAATTTACAATAACTCAAGGACTTACAAAATTGTTGAGACATCCCATAATGTGTGGTATAATGCAAATGAAAACAAAAGATTAAATCCCGATTATTATTGTTTTGTAACCCCATACCATATTGAAAATCTTTTTGATAAAACAATTTCCAAAAAAGATGTAATTACCTATCCATTGGAAGATAAGGTTAATACTTTTTATCACAAAAATAATTTAACAAAAACTGAACATAAAGTTCCACTAATTGAAAAACTTAATTGTCGTGAAGAGTTAGGGTTAGATTTAACAAAAACACATATATTGAATGTTGGTTTATGGACGGAAGGAAAAAACCAAAAAGAGGGTATTGAAGTTGCTCGTATTTTAGAAAAAACACACCCAAATTTACATTTTCATTTTGTTGGAAATCAAGCAGAAAACTTTGAATATTATTGGGGTCCATTGATTAAAAACTTACCATCAAATGTGACCGTTTGGGGTGAAAGAAATGATGTGGAAAAGTTTATGGTTGCTTCAGATGTTTTAATGTTTAATTCATTAATTGAATGTAACCCTCTTGTGGTTCGTGAAGCAATAAATTATGGTCTTAAAATTTTAACAAGAAATTTAAACCAATATATGGGAATGTTTGACAATTATATCACAGAAATAGAATTTAACGATTATAATGATATTTCAAATAAATTATTAGAGTTAATTGATTCAAAAAAAACTTATACGATAAAAGAAGAAGAAAGTTTTGGAAACCAATTATTTAAATTTTATAATAAAGTGATGGACTCAGAATTTGTTAAAAATGAAAAACTTGAAAAAAATTATAGAGTCAATCAGCATTTTGTTGTAAACCCATTTATTGAAATAGTTGGAGATAGTGAATCAAAATTTGAAATTACATTTTATGATGAAAAAAATAACATAATATATAATAACAATTTAGAAATAAATTCTTGGGTTAAACTGAACAGGGAATATTTTACAAAATGGAAAACCGAAATAAAAGAAAACGGGGATGTTGTTTATTCCAATATATTAAATTTAGAAAATAAAAGAGTCTATATTTCGTTTGGTTCAAAATCATTAGGGGATACATTAGCTTGGATGCCTTACTGCGAAGAGTTTAGAAAAAAACATAATTGCGAACTAATTGTATCAACGTTTTTAAATAGTCTATTTGTTGACCAATACCCTGAAATTGAATTTGTTGAACCAGGTAAAACAGTTTATAACATTTATGCTCAATACCAACTTGGGTGGTTTTATAATAAAAATGGAGAATTTGACCAAAATAGACACCCAAATGATTTTAAAATACAACCTCTTCAAAAAACCGCGACAGATATTCTCGGGTTGAATTATGAAGAAATAAGACCAAAACTTAATCTTCCTGAGGTTTCAAAAAAGAAAAAAGTAGGAATTGGATTTCATTCAACAGCTCAAGCAAAGTATTGGAATAATAAAAATGGTTGGCAAGAAGTTATTAATTATTTGAATTCATGTGGATATGAGTGCATGATATATTCAAAAGAAGGTAATGGTTATATGGGAAACAATTATCCAAAAGGAGTTAAGGTTTACAAAGGTGGAGGCTTGCAAGATGTTATTAATGAATTTGCAACTTGTGAATTTTTTGTGGGTCTTGGTTCAGGTCTTTCTTGGTTAGCGTGGGCTTGTGAATTACCCGTTGTTTTAATATCGGGGTTTAGTGAAAAATGGGCAGAAACAAAATTGGATACATATCGTGTTATAAATCAAGATGTTTGTCACGGATGTTTTAATTGGGATAGATTAGACGCAGGAGATTGGAATTGGTGTCCAAAACACAAAGAAACTGATAGAATGTTTGAATGTTCAAAAAAAATAACATCTGAAATGGCGATAAAAGAAATTAATAAAATTATGAATAAAGAAAAAAATACATTTCAAGTAGATGATGTTTTATTTGATTGGGGTAAAAAAAGTGAATGGTATGTAAGTCAAGCAACTCAAGAAATATTTGAGTATAACATATACGAAAGATTATTTGAGGTGGAAGAGGGTGATATCGTTGTTGACTTAGGGGCGTCCTTAGGTCCATTCACATATTCAATACTCCCTAAAAATCCAAAGAAATGTTTTGTTGTTGAACCATTATCTTATCACATAGACATTTTGAATAAAAATGTAGGTCAAGAAAATGTTAAAATTATTCAAGGTGCAATCTCAGATAAAAAGAAATTAGAAATCACTTGGGACGGTATTACAGAAACTTCACCAACATTTACTTTCAAAGAATTTTTGGGTGATAATAAAATAAATAAAATAGACTTTTTGAAATGTGATTGTGAGGGTGGTGAGTATGATGTGTTTTCAAAAGTTAATATTGAGTTTTTAAAAACAATACCAAAAATTGTTGTTGAGTTTCATTTAAACAATGATGAGGATTATCACCAATGTAAATTCAGATGGTTTAGAGACAATATTCTAAATATGTTTGAAAACTTTGAGGTTTATTCTTTAGATGGCGTTAATATAAAGTGGGACTTGTACAACGAACACTTTATTGAATATTACAATGAGGTTATTTTTTATTTTGATAATAGATAATTAACCACAAGGACCTATAACTTCCCAAACTAAGTCCCTTCCAACAGTATGCCACCAATATACTGTTGTACCATCAGAATAAAACCCTTCAATTGCAAAGTCTCCACCACAACTACCAAAATTATAGAGTAAATTATTTGTAGAGTCAAAACTGTAAAAAGATGTGCCGGCAGCACAAGCAACACCAGGAGCTTCTCCGTAGGAATATGACACGTCATTACAACTCGGAGTGGGTGTACAATTACCAAGAAATGACCAAGTCCATCCCATAGTGGTTTCTTGCCAATTATAAATGTTACCAAAAGTGTCAACATAAAACCCTTCTGAGGCGTAATTCAAAATATCATTACAGTAACCAAACTGAAATAATTGTTGAGATGACATATTAAAACTATATAAGTTAGAAGGGGAGCTACATGCTAAACCTGGAATCGGACCAAATTGATAACTCAAATCAACACACGATGTGGGTCCGCTTGGCCAACCGGGTATTTCTCTAGTATCCACACCACCGATGTATCTAATATTAGAGGTTGAAATACCTCCTATTTTAGTAATTAATCCGACATCTACTCCTGATATTGTTCCCATAATATTATAGTTCCACCCATGTATTATCAGGATTAAAATATATTTTATCTGCACTTATAGCATGACCAATAATTCTAACCACATCACCCGCAGTGCTAGGTGCGGTATTAGTTATTCCACCCAAACTTCCTGACGCTAAATAAACTGGCGCTCCAGTATTTAGAGACCAACCCCCTTGATTGGCAACATACCCTCTTACTAATATACCGTTACTTGGAACACCCCCTAAAGCAATACCTAACATATTAGTTGAAGTACCTGTTGCCGCAGCATCTGTTTGTAACCAATCTCCATTTATATCTAAATATACAACCTCACCCGGATTAAATGTACTTCCACCACCACCAAAAAGAACGATATCCCCATAACCTTCCAAACTACTACCTAATTCCGAAGTAGGGTCATGTTGTGTAGTCCACCTTCCTTTTTCAGTAAATAAGGCGTAATTAGTGGTTCCACCTTCCGCTAAAGAATATAAACTATAGTTTATTCCTCCTGCATTTTTTGCATAAGAATAGACTCCAAATTTTGATGTTGAAGCTGTGGCAAAAGCGTCGGTAAGAAAATAACCACCATATTGAGCATCTCCCCCACCGAGGTCGTAAGAATTGTTGTTTGCATAAACGCCATAACTAGTACCTATAGTACCCTGTATTAAAGAATTTACACCATAATTCAAAGTTGCACCATCAACCGAAACATTTAACCCTATATTTTTTCTATTCAAACCTGAAACATATGTGTTTGTACCAAAATTTTCAGTAGTCCCGCTATTACCATTTCCGTTAACCACTATGTCTACACCATATTGACTATCAAAACCACCACTATTTGAGCAGTTGTTTATTGCTTGAACAACAGCGTTTATGGACCCACTTGTTCCTGAAACTTGACCTTTGAAGACATAGTTTTCATCGGTAGCATCTTTAGAAATACCATAATATGCGGTGTTAACTGATGCTGAATTAGTTATTGTTGATTTGTGCCCAACTTTTTCTCGAGGACCTGAACCATTAAGTGTTGTTTGTGTACCGTATTGATAAGAAAGAGTCTTATCTGAATCATTTAAAATTGATATCCCGGTGTTATCACCACTTGTATCTGTAACGTCAACATAATGACCTGTTGCGGAAATTTTAGAATTAGTTACAATTGTTCTTGTACCAAACAATGTATTTGTGTTAGTGGCATCTCCTGTATTTACAATTCTGACAGATTCATAATTTGAGTCTGTTGGGTTTGATTGAACATCCAAAGTCCTACCATTACCGGTTGTTGAGTCTATTATTTGTGTAACACCTGTTACGGCAAGTTTTGTTCCATCAAAAGTTAGGTTAGTTTCGGATGTAATTCCACCCAACCCATTGGATGTTAATACTTCGTTGTTATTACCTAATACTGTTGGTGAAACCCCGCTAGTTCCGTTTGTACCGCTACTACCTGAAGTGCCGTTAGTCCCCGATGACCCTGAAGTTCCATTGGTTCCTGAAGTGCCATTCGTTCCTGATGAACCTGATGTTCCATTTGTGCCTGAACTCCCACTTGAACCGCTGGTACCATTTGTACCGTTAGTTCCTGATGAACCTGATGTACCATTTGTGCCCGAAGTACCGTTAGTTCCTGATGAACCTGAAGTCCCGTTGGTTCCACTAGTACCATTTGTTCCTGATGACCCTGATGTGCCGTTAGTACCCGACGTTCCATTTGTTCCACTTGAACCGCTAGTTCCATTCGTGCCGGATGTACCACTACTACCACTAGTGCCATTTGTACCTGAAGTCCCATTAGTTCCTGATGACCCTGAAGTCCCGTTGGTACCACTAGTACCATTAGTACCTGATGTACCATTTGTTCCACTACTACCACTTGTACCGTTAGTACCTGAACTTCCGCTTGTGCCGTTAGTTCCACTAGTACCATTAGTCCCCGAAGTGCCATTAGTTCCACTTGACCCGTTAGTACCTGACGTTCCGTTTGTTCCTGATGTTCCCGCACTTAATAAATTTGTACCAACACCTGCAGCTAAATCACCAATGTTCCAATAACCTCCACGAACAGTACCTCCATTTTCAAAAATTCTTATTCTACTTTGGTAAACATCAATTGTAATACCGTTTGTTATCGTAGTGTTAGTTTGAGGTGTCTTCAAGAAAATTTCACCTCCTTCGTCTCCATTAGAGAAAACAGATTCTAAATTACCATTAACTTTTATACTAACTCCATCATATTGTAATCCTGTTGAGCCAGTAATTGTCCCTGTAGAATTTTTATAGATGATAGTATTGTTTGCTGCGGTAATTGCAACACTTGTTCCTGAACTACCGTTTGTCCCACTACTTCCACTAGTACCACTTGTTCCGTTAGTTCCCGATGTTCCGTTAGTCCCTGAAGAACCTGATGTACCATTCGTACCCGAAGTTCCGTTAGTACCACTACTTCCTGATGTGCCGTTTGTACCCGAGCTACCTGATGTACCATTTGTCCCCGATGTTCCATTGGTTCCTGAACTTCCGCTAGTGCCATTTGTACCACTTGTTCCATTAGTCCCACTACTTCCTGATGTGCCGTTTGTGCCCGACGTTCCATTCGTACCGCTAGTTCCATTCGTACCCGAGCTACCTGATGTTCCGTTAGTTCCTGAAGAACCACTGGTTCCATTAGTACCTGACGTTCCATTGGTTCCACTAGACCCTGATGTCCCATTTGTACCACTACTTCCCGATGTACCGTTTGTGCCTGACGTTCCATTGGTTCCACTCGTCCCATTTGTTCCGCTTGTTCCGTTCGTACCTGATGAACCTGAAGTACCATTTGTACCACTTGTTCCATTTGTACCTGAAGTACCATCAGTTCCTGAACTTCCTGATGTTCCATTAGTCCCCGAAGAACCTGAAGTTCCGTTTGTTCCACTTGTTCCGTTAGTACCTGATGAACCTGAAGTACCACTTGTACCTGACGTACCGTTAGTACCGGAAGAACCTGAAGTTCCATTTGTTCCACTAGTACCATTGGTTCCCGATGAGCCTGATGTACCATTTGTGCCTGATGTTCCATTGGTTCCTGAAGAGCCACTAGTTCCGTTAGTTCCGCTCGTTCCATTTGTACCTGAACTTCCACTCGTGCCGTTAGTTCCGCTAGTTCCATTAGTACCCGATGTACCGTTAGTACCATTGGTTCCTGACGAGCCGCTAGTTCCGTCTGTACCTGATGAACCACTACTACCATTTGTACCATTAGTACCTGAACTTCCACTTGTTCCATTGGTTCCACTTGAGCCACTAGTTCCTGATGTCCCATTTGTTCCTGACGTTCCGTTTGTACCCGAAGAACCTGATGTGCCATTTGTACCGCTAGTTCCATCTGTTCCGGATGTACCGTTAGTACCATTAGTGCCTGAAGTTCCGTTGGTTCCTGAACTACCACTAGTACCGTTTGTGCCGCTAGTTCCATTAGTACCACTACTACCTGATGAACCATTCGTTCCCGAACTACCGCTTGTTCCATTTGTTCCACTTGAACCACTAGTACCATTTGTACCTGATGTTCCATTTGTTCCGCTTGTTCCATTCGTTCCACTTGAACCACTAGTACCATTTGTACCTGATGTTCCATTAACTCCACTTAAACCTGAAGTCCCTGAAGAACCACTAGTCCCATTAGTTCCGTTTGTACCTGAGGAACCACTAGTACCATTAGTTCCTGAAGTTCCGTTAGTTCCGCTTGAACCTGACGTTCCATTAGTGCCGCTACTACCACTCGTACCATTTGTACCTGAAGAACCGTTAGTACCGCTTGTTCCAGAAGACCCAGCTGGTCCCGGAGCACCGGCTAAATTAATGTCCCAAGTGGCATATGTACCCGTTCCTGTATTATTGGTACTTGAGATTACAAATGCCCCCGTAGATGAGTTATAGGATGATATTGTACCTTCAAATCTATTGGATAAATTGTGAGCAACGATTACTGTTTGTCCCACAGTATATGAAAGTCCAGTTCCTCCCGTTAAATTAATTGTCGTTGGGTGTACAGTTGGAATCGCTATTGATGTGGTGGATGTTGTTGAGTAAATATCTCCATCTTGACCACTAGTACCGTCAGTTCCTGAAGTACCACTACTTCCTGAAGTCCCATTTGTTCCTGAACTACCTGAAGTTCCATTTGTACCATTTGTGCCAGAAGTACCATTTGTTCCGGATGAGCCCGAAGTACCGTTAGTACCGCTTGTACCATTCGTTCCACTTGTTCCGTTTGTACCACTAGTCCCATTTGTTCCCGAACTGCCAGATGTCCCATTTGTTCCTGAACTACCTGATGTTCCATTAGTTCCACTCGAACCTGATGTACCATTGGTTCCTGAAGTTCCGTTTGTGCCTGAGGAACCACTAGTCCCATTTGTCCCTGAAGACCCGGATGTTCCATTAGTTCCACTTGAACCGTTTGTCCCTGAAGAACCACTAGTTCCATTTGTACCACTAGAACCTGAAGAGCCGTCCGTTCCACTTGAACCCGAGGTTCCATTAATACCTGAAGACCCACTTGTTCCATTAGTACCTGAAGAACCGTTTGTTCCATTAGTACCGCTTGAACCCGATGTCCCATTAGTCCCCGATGTTCCATTAGTACCACTACTACCCGATGTCCCATTAGTCCCACTTGAACCTGAAGTTCCACTACTACCTGACGTACCATTAGTACCCGAAGACCCTGATGTACCGTTTGTGCCTGACGTACCATTAGTTCCGTTGGTTCCGCTCGTACCATTTGTTCCTGAAGTTCCGTTGGTGCCGCTTGTTCCATTTGTTCCACTTGAACCATCAGTACCATCAACTCCTGAAATACCGCTTGTTCCGTTTGTACCGTTTGTACCGCTTGTTCCGTTTGTACCACTTGTACCTGCAGATGTAAATCCTGTTATTGACACAGTTTGGTTATCGGTTCTTCTTAACTGTAATGTTGTTGTTCCAGGATTAAACGTACCCCCTGTCACATATATGTCTGTAAATCCTGTTAAAAACCCATTTACGGTAAAGGTTCCACCTGTGTTATTTGTAAAAGTCGCAACACCATTATTAGGGTTATAAGTTCCTCCTGTAACAAATATTTCTGAAGGTAATCCCAAGTATGTTGATGCTGAAAAACTACCATCAATAGTTAAACCTGTAAAGGTGTTTACCGTTGCATTGTAAGTTCCTCCTGTAACATCAAGTATAGTAAATGTGTTTGATGAGTACGTAAAGGCGGAAATACCTGAACCTTGTCCACCACCTCCTGATGTTGTAAAAATTCTCCAATTTGAACTATTTGTTCCACCACTTACACCTTCAATAGTTGAACCCGTCCAAGAGTTAATTAAGTTTTGACCTGCAACTGAGTTATTTCTTACTATAGTTCCGAATTCAGTTTCAACTACAGTATTACCACCAACACCCGTAGCACCTGTTGCTCCTGACCATAATGAAGTATAATTATTTATATTGAATTGATATACCGTGTCTGTTTCATACACATAAGCCAACATACCAAGTCTTCTTCTACCTGTAGAAATATTGTCACTATTTAAAACTAAAACATCAGGAGAAAAAACAGAACCAGTTCCTTTAACAAATGAAATGGGAATTGTGTTAGCTGAGTATAAAATTTCACCTGTAGAGCCACTTGGTATTGTGTATATCAGGTCGTTTACACTATAAACTTCCATGTAACCACCAACACCGTATATACTAAAATTAGAACCATAGGTATCGCTAGCAGGTACTGATAGAGTTCCTTTAGCACTAAATGGTGTAATTGGTTTTTTAAAAAAATTTGACATATTATGGTGTTGTGTTACTTCCTTTAAAATAAATATTATCAGTGTTATTTAAGTAGAACGTTGATGCTGGTGCAGTTGTGTAAACTCTATATGTATCTTGTGGTATTGTTCCTCCTGTATATGTAAATGTAAAGTTATAAATTGATGAATTGGTTAATACCGAAGACATCGCATTTACGTTTCCATTACTGTTGAAGTCAATTTCTGTTTGGTACTCACCTCCCGTAGCTCCTGTTGGTATAATCCAAGTGTACCAAGACTGTGATTGAATTGTGTTTGTTGCAATTTCTACGGTTTGGAAATTATATTGTTCTTTTAGTTGACCAAAACTATCCAAACCTCCAGTCACTTGTGGTACTATCGAAGTTATTATTGTTGGGAATGAACCTGTCCAACCACTAAAGTCAACATATGTATTCATATCAATATTGAACTGATTTTGTGATAGTGTTGGTAAAGTACCATTTGTAAATCCATAGAAATTAACACCCTCATCATACATGTATTGACCAATCACCGAAGAACCACTTGAAGGTTCCACAAATAAATAAGCAAAATGGTTCGGTACTGGCGTTGGAGTCGGAGTAGGTGATGGTGTAGGTGATGGTGTAGGTGTTGGTCCAGCAGTTGGAGTAGGTGACGGTGTAGGTGTAGGAGTTGGTGTAGGTACAGGTGATAAAGTTGGTGTAACAATATTTCCTGTTGGACTACAACAAAAGTCACTATTAACTATTGAATCTAAAATTGTAACATATAAACTATCTCTTAACGGTAAAACTACAGTTCCTTGAGATGTTGTAATTTTAAACTCACCTTCAAATCTGCCAGTTGCTCTTGTATTTTTTTTGGTAAATTGGTAGTATACTGAATATGTTTCTGTGTCGAACGTACACAAACCGTTAGTTATTCGATAAAAACCCGTTTCAACATCTTTCATTGAAAAATATATTGTAGACGCAGACAATTGAGTTTTTTGGTAATTGTAGTCCAATTTACCATCCTTAATTATGTCAACTTCTATAATGGGTAATGTTGCGTTTTTTCGAATAAAAAATTCCATACTAATAAATACCTAAAAACAAGAAAAGGTGTCCCTTCGGACACCTTTCTTAGATTTAGAACACCCCCTTTTCTTTAAAAAAGTTTATGAATGAAGAGAACTACCTCTTGATTCCGATTTTAAGCCGTTTTTGTAATACCACCAACGGCATTTTGGATTTCTTTAAATTTTTCATCCATTTTGGTGGTAATGTCATTTATTGCTGGTTCCAATAACTTTGCAACCTCTTGTTTAAATTTATTTTCATCAACACTTGCAAACATCAATCCTGATAACCCCTCAGTACCGTATTGTCCTTTATACATTTCCATAGCTCTTGTTGCAATTTCTGAACTTAACTCGTCTACTCTATTTTCTTTTATCGCTCTTTCTACCATATCTTCAGGTAAATCATTAAAAGCGGATAATATCATGTTATGCTCCTCTTCTTTATTTTTTACCTGTGTTGCAATTTTTTCTCCTAACTTAGTTTTAAAGTCTGTAATAACGTTTGTACCATCTGCACCATACAAACTTTGCATCACATCCAATAAAGTTTCTTTTACGAGTCTTTGATTGTACCCTCTTCTGATTAAATTTATTGTTTCATTATTTAATCTTTTTTTAGACTCATTAAATTGTCTTCTATTGTTAAGATTCAAATCGTTAATTGAAAATAAAAATCTGTTTTTAATTAATTTTTTTTCTTCTTTTAGTAGGTTCTTTTTTTCTGAACTTTCGAAGATTACTTTTCTGATTGTATTATTTAGTGACATACTCCTACTTTCTCCATAAATATCTCTAATTTGTTTTGGCGTAAACCTTAATTCAAAAATTTTCATTTCAGGAGTAACATTCATCAATGAACTAATCACTGTTTTTTCAAATTCAGGTTTTTCTTTTTCGTATTGTTTATAATATTTATGAACACATTTTTCAACAGCAGTTCTCAATTTAACAACTTCATTTGTATCTAAATTTTCCATTTCTCTATTACCCAAAACGATTTCTCGCATTTGTCGATAAAGTTTTCTTGTTATTTTTGTACACCCACCGAAATCATAATCTTTTTCTATTTCAACTTCGGGTTCTGGTTCTACTATTGGTTCAGGTAAAGGTTTACTTAATACTATTTTTAATTTGTTAGAATTTGGTAATGTGTCAAATCTGAATGTCTCATCAGGATTACTATTATAAACGTATGCGTTATTTATACATACGTTTTGACTAAAAGTTTTTTTATTTCTTTTATGTTTAGTTTCTATTTTTAAAACTTCTTTTCTACTACAATTTGCAAAGTTTCTTTTTAATGTTTCTAATTTATTTTTATCTGAAGGCATAAAAACAGACTCACCACTATCAATCATAATGTTATTGAATTCTCCATTAGAATCTGTTTTGATAAATTTAAAATTACTTGTGGCAATTTCATTTTCTTTAAAAAACAACTTCAACCTAACATTTTTTACAGGGTTGTTTTCTTCATCCACCACCAATACATCTACCACAGTACAAGGTATGGGACCTGGTTCTGATTTAGGTTTAGGTTCAGGTTTTGGTGGTAAAGGAGGTAAGGTCAACATTAATTTATTAGACTCAGGTAAACTTTTGAACCTAAATGTCTCATCGGGATTAGTGTTATAGAGATATCCATTATTCAAACATATTGTTTGGGTAAAAAGTTTTTTGTTTTTTTTATGTTTAACCTCAATTTGTAATTTTTCTTTTCTGTCACATTTTGCAAAGTTAGCTTCTAAAGTTTGTAACTTATTTTTATTGGTTTTTATAAAAGTTGACTCGTCACTATCAACCATAATATCTTTATATTCACCTTCTGAGTCAGTTTTAATGAATTTGAAGTTACTAGTAGTTATTTCTTCATTTTTATAAAATAACGTAATACGAGCATCGGGTATTGGTGACCCGTTTTCATCAACAACCAAGATATCAACAATAGTACAAGGTATTGGGTGTTGGTTAGAATCATCTTCCAATAATTGTGACTTACCTCTAAATAAAAAATTAGATTTCATATTTTAAAAACTTGCAACTCCAAACTTACCAGCCAATTTCGCTTTACATCTTGTTAAAATGTGACCTATAGTTTTTCTTTGTCTTTCGTTTAATTCTTCATTTCTTGACGCCATGTAAAGACCTCTACAAAATCCTCTTTTTGGGGTTACTCTTGCAGAGTTTTTTACTACTGTCGCAAAATAAGATGGGGACGGGTCTAATTTGAAAATTTCAATAGGGTCGTTAAATACAGAATTAACTTCACTTGTTGTATAAAAATCCATCAAATATGAAGGTGGTTCTTCAGTTGTCCAACCTTTACTTATTTTTTCTTTTAATTTTTGTTTAACCTTTCTTGGTAAATCAACTAAACCTTCTTTTTCATTTCTTTTTAGAAGTATTATTGATTCTTCCTCTTTTTTTTTTAAATCATCTTCAGTTTTAGACAATTTTTTTGGTTCTTTGTCTTCAGGTTCTTTTTTTTCTAAATCCATATTAGCCAACTGACTTGGAGTGTAGTCTCCTTTCACTAAAAACCAGTTACCATTTGCGGGTCTTGATACCGAAAAAATTTCTAATTCACCTCTATTTTCTCTTAATACTAAAGCTAAACCTCTTGGTCTTGCCGATTCACTAATATCTGCTAAATCTTTAGTGTACATTACTTTAACGACATTATCGTGGGTATCCAAAACCGCCCTTACAAACGCATCGTCTTCATCGTATTTTTTTCTGTAATGATTAATTCTATCCATTACATCTTCCATGTTAATTTTAACTTGTTTAAATTGTCCTGGATTTTTTTCATCTTCTGCTTTGAAGACAAAGGTGTCTTTCCAATGTTTAAAGTTGTCTTCACCAAATTTTGTTCTTGGGGTATTTTCCATTAATAGATTCATTTTACTATAAATACTTTCTTTCTTTAATTTTTCTTTATTTAAATCTACATTGAATATGTCGCTACTACCTAGTTTACCACAAATAAAATATTTACTTTTTTGTTCGTCAGTTAGTCCTTTGCAAAAATCTGAACAAGCTTTTCTATAATTTTCTACGTAAGCACTAGCCAAGTCATCAATACTTTTATATTCACCATCTTTGACTTTCCAAAGAAATGGTGCATTCTCACCAGGTTTGTAATTGGTGTTACTAACAATATAATATTGTTTGTTTTCTATTCTATCTTCTACCCAAATATTGTGTCTTTCTACGTCTCTTACTATATATTTTTTGGTTGAATCCCATCGTAAAGCGTCCGCTAAAACCACACCTGTTGCCTGTGAAAATTTGGGATTTTCTCCTCTTGTAGCCGGAGGTAATAATAAATATTTTTCGACCAACTTGGAATGGTCAGTGCTATCTGTATTTTTATTTGGAATGTCAGTTCTACCGGGTAAAGTTAACGCTTTTTCCAATTCATTAGTCGCCTCTTCCGGTGTTTTTGTTTCCCCACCAACTCCCGAAATAAGCTTTACGCCAGCAATAAGAATATCATCTCTATATCCAAAAGGTAAACGTTCCAAAACAGCCTCGGTAACAGGGAATTCTTCTTTATCGGGAGCTATTCCAAAAAATGATTGTATTATATCAATGGCCTTGGTACCTGTAACTAAGTCATAAGCCAAGTATCCTGTAATAAAGTTTGTAAGACCTTTGGCTATTTTTTCAGGTCCTAACTCCAAGTTATCAACATCAAATAAGTTCCAAGGTCTTTCGACATCAACATTAGTGAATTGTGCACTAAGGGCCTCGAAAATAGCACTAATTGTCGTAAGAACTACATACCCATAAAATAATGCTGTTGCATAAACCTTCAAAGATTTTCTATAACTTACAGCACCAGTTCTTATAATCTTACCCCTTTGTACCACTAATCTTATGTCCCTATCAGATTCTTTGGCAATACGTTTCATATATTCTCTAGGGGACATGAATTTACCAGACATTATTTTAGAATAAATCGCCTCTAAAACTTTATTTTGTTTTAACCATGTCATTGGTTCAAACGCCCCCTTAATATCACTAACCACCTTTTTTATTTCACCGTTAATATCTAAAACATCATCACCCATATTTTTTGCCTGTGTCAATAAATCTGACATAGACGCAGACCTTACACCTAAATTTCTACTTTGAACATCTGAACAGAATGATTGAAATGTTTTCAAACCGTCGGGGTCTCCGGCAAATTGTTTTTGACCAAATTCAACAAAATCATCCCATATTATATCGTATACGTTGTTAATATTTTTATCAATTATTATATCACTATTTTTGGGTAATCTCAAAAAAGTGTCCATCATTTTTTTATAACTAGCGTTCAATGACTGTTTATTACTACCCCCTTTCGCAGCTATTGTATACTCATCCATTGCTCTTTTAGTTGCATATAAAAATTCTTCTTTTCTTTTTTCAAACGTCTTAGAGCCAAGGTTTCTAAATTGGTCTAGCCACATGTAAAACCAAGGTCTTATGTAATTTAACCATATTCTTCTTAATACCCCAAACTGTTTAGGGTCTAAATCTTTGAATCCTTCCTCTGGGTCAAATACATCACCTTTTCTTATTGGTATAAATGGCTCTACTTCATTGCTTTTTGGGATAGGGGTTTCTACACCACTAGTTGGGTCTTTTTGTGTTTTTAAATCTGAAACTTTAGGTGGTTTTTTATAGTCCACTAAATTATTTTTGTAATGTGTTGCATCATCGGCTGTTGTTGGTGCATCTCCGTATTTTGGTTTTTTTGTTCTTTTGGGTCCTCCTGACACTCGGCCAGCGGCTATCATGTCATCAACTTTATTTTTGATTGCAGAGTCAGCTCTAACTTCAGTACTTACTTGTTCAAAAATATCTTTAGCAGTCTCTTTCGATATGTTACCATCGGCAACTTGTTTTTGAAGATAAGCATTCAATCTATCGTCAATATGGTCATACACCTCATCACTGTTATGTAATAACCAACCAGGATGTTCTTTTTCCATAGCATCAAACCAAGCCAAATTTCTTGTTTTTATTGATTGATATAAATCGTAAACTGGATTTCCTGGTTTTCTGACTAGTTTATTAAGTAAGGATTGTTTGTAAGAAGAAGCCTGTGATGGTGTTAATTTTACGTCTATTTTTTTGACAATCGTAGTCAGTTTGTTTGCATAGTCAGGTACAGTTCTTTCGGCAATACTTTTTAATGAAGTATAAAAATCTACATTACTTTTGATAACTCTATTGAAATCCGCATCCTCTTTTAGAAGTTTTTTCAAAGTTTCAGCTTCATCTGCAGATAACCCCACTTTTGTTTTGATGTCATTAATTATTTTATCTATATCTTCATCTGTAACATTATCTAAATTTTTAAAATAACCTTCTAAAATATCAAAAAAATTATACCCTTTAGCTAATGTTTTTCCAGCCAAGTTATCAATAAAAGCGCCCCATCTACCACCACCTTCCAAAACTAAAACAGGAGTACCCATTAGTTTTTGAATTCTATTTATTTCTGATATTATATTTTTTTCCATATCCTTACTATTTTATTTAAATTATAAATACTTTTAAGAAAATAAAAAGATTAAGCTAAACTTCGCAACTCATCTGAGATATCGTACATTATATTCTGAAATTTCGCCTCATCGTAGTCATCCATATTTTCAAGTTCTTTTATCAATTTTTCCTCAATATTTTGTCTATCTTTTTCGGTATCTTCTATTATTTTTGTTGGCGGTATTTGCTTTAATTTCTGCTCCTCCGCTATTTTTTTTAAATTTTTTTCTAACTCGACCTTTTGTGCGTTTCTTTCCCTTTCCGACATTGGTACTTTTACATACTCGGGTATTTGTTTTGACCCAAGGGATTTTACCAACGATTTCATTTTTTTAAAAACTTCAGGACCTGCAACTCCATCAACACTTAAACCATAATCTTCTTGAAATGTTTTAATGAGTTGAGTGACTACATTATTGTAGTGTCCCCATTTAAAATTCGGCTCTTGTTGTAAATTACTATACAAATCTCCTTTATAATCAGGTTTATATTGCATTAATTGTGGTGAGTGAGATGCTGCTTTAATTTTTGTACCATCACTTCGTGTAATAGTTTTAGTACCGTATTTTTCAAAATCTCTTTTTTTATTGTATGATTTTTGTATTTTAAAATATTTTAATATAAACTGAATATATGCGACTTCAGAAAGATATGTTCCTGAAAATTGTGATTCACTAAATACTATTTTAGTTTTAATCATATCGTCTAATAATAGTATTATTTTATCATTAGTTTTTTTACTCAATTCCCTAGCCTTGTCAATTGCTTTTTTCAAATTTGTCTGTTCACAAGGACTACTAAATGGCTGTAATATTGGACCTACACTTCCTAAAGATTTTAAAAAAGCATTATCAGCCTCAGTTAGTTTTGCCAAAGGCATAGAATTACAAATACCTAAAGCAGATGCAATTGCATCCCATGTAATAAACGAACCCGAAATCATTAACGCTGGTTTTGATAAAAAATTCAAAATCTTTCCGCCTAATTTTCTACAAATAAAAAATATTGCTTTGACAAAGTTAGCCACTAACTTTATGCCTTGTAAAGAAACCCTTATTAATCTTTGCAATGAACCAATTTTTGCCAACTTTATCAATTTATCAACATTTCTACCGGTATACTCCAAAATTAAACGTTCAGTTTTTGAAAGGTTTTTTCCAAGTTGCAATTTTTTTAATAGTGTTAAACCATATTTTTTTACGAAAGGTCCCAAAGCTTGGTCTAAAGGACCTGCACATGCAAATATTGCGGCCAAACCGGCACCATAGTCATCTCTGTCAATCCATTTGTAAAATGCGGCATCAGCCATTTCTATACTAAAACTTGCAATAACTGCGGGCCAAGAACTACCGAAAGACAAAATAAGACTCGAAACAAGGGCTACATTATGGATTGCTTCCCTTGACGCAGGTGGTATAATAAATCTTAAAAGTGAGCTAAATGATGAAAAATCCTCATCGGGTTTCTCATAAGAAAATTTTTCGAAAGGACTAAATTTTAGTAAGTGTTTTTCCATATGATACAAGTAGCTGTCGTTTGCCCAATCCGCATAGCTTATACCTAAACCCAAAGGACTATCTTTAAATCCCTGATATCTATCGTTGCCTTCTCCACCTCCCATGTCCCGATACATATTAGCCTGACCACCTTCACTGAATTCTTGTGCCTGTAACCAAGGTAAAATTCCTTGATATAACTTTATTTCGGGATACTTAGATGCTAATTTATTAAAAACACAATCGTAAGTTTTTTTATCGTTAATTCTTTTTATATCAAATTCTAATCCGGATTCATCTGTACCCCAATCCCAAGGCATATATCCACCCTCAACTTCTTTAACTATTTTGTTATAAACACTATCACAAACAGGGCTTTTGTCGTAACTTTTTGGGTTAACTAAGTCTGATGATTGTGTTTGACCCCAAGGAGCAAATTGCTCATTTATTTTTTGACTATAATCGTAGTATTCTTTTGAAAATTTATTTTTATGATTGGACATTTCTTTTTTTTCCCAAATAAATTTATCAGAAAGTTTTTTAGAGTTATTTAATTTCATAATCTCTAACTGTCTATTTATTTCTGATAGTAATTTCTTTTCCATTTTTAAAAAATATGAGTGACACCAAATAGGTATTATTTACAATAAATAGTTTAAATATGTGAATTAAGCCAATTTGTTTAATTCCAAATCTAATTCTTTGATTATAGTTTCCATACGAGATTCATCATAATCATCTAAGTTGTTGATTTCTTCCATTAATTCTTTTTCTATTTCTTCTCTGTTATCTTGAATCACTTCTATTACCTTTTGTTTTTTATTTTTGTTTTCGGATTCTATTTTTTTCAACTCGTCCATTAATTTTTTTTCAAGATTTTTTCTTTCATCTTTAGAATAATTTATTTCGACATATGATGGAATAATTTTAGTTCCTAACCCTTCAACTAATGATTTCATTTTTTTTGCAACTTCCAAACCAACTATACCATCTTTAGAATTCAAATTATACTTTTTTTGAAACTCCTCTACATTTTTTTGGGTCATGTAGTCGTAATACCCCCATTTGTATGTGCCACCACTCACCAAATTAACGTTCTCTTTTTCTTTTAGTTTAGTTGTTTTATCTGTTTTTTTTGGTTTTTCAAATTGATAAGAAAATCCAAAATACGTTAAAACAAACTGAATAAGTGCGACATCAATTATGTATACCTTTGATAAAACTTGCTCACTAAACACCGCCCTTGTTTCTATTATTTTGTTTAACATTTCAATAATTCTTTCATTTTGATTACTAACCATTCCTTTAACAATTTTCAAAGCATCTTCTTGTTTACAGGGGTCAGTAAATGGCTGTATATAAGGACCAACAAAACCAATTAGTTGTAATATTTTTCTGTCTGATTTTGACAATTCTTTTAGTGGCATACTATTACATATACCCAATATAGCCGCGATACCATCCCAAGTCAAAAAACTACCACTCATCATAAAAAGAGGTTTACTTAAAAAATTTAATATTTTACCACCAATTTTTTTACATATCAAAATAATTGCTTTTACAAAATTCAATACGTTTTTTATCAGTTTTAATCCTTTGGTTATTACTTTTCCAAGCATTCCAATTTTGGCAAGAAAATTTAATTTATCTATATTTCTAGTCACATAATTAACTATTATGTTGTCAGTATAATTTAGTGGTAATTTTTTTGCCAATTTACCAAGTAATTTTTTTAAATATCCTGATTTAACAAAAGGTGCTAATGCCTCATCTATTGGTCCGGCAAAAGCAAAAATCAAAGCTAAACCTGCCCCGTATTTGTCTCTGTCTATCCATAAATATATTGCAGAGTCAAGCAACTCAAGTGAAAATGAAGTCCATACTGCAGGCCAACTACCACCAAAAGTTGCCGCTAATGATGCCAACGCCAATGTTGTATGAAGAGCTTCTCTTGATGCTGGAGGTATTGCTCCTCTCATTGTACCTGTAATAGTATTTTCATTTTTTTCATATTCAAACCTTTCTCTATCATTAAACTTCAAAAGGTGGGCTTCCATTTGTACTAAATATTTATCATTTGTCGACCTTTGATATAAACTAGCAACACCAGCACCGTAATATTTTAATTTTGTTTTATTCCAACCATATCCTTCTTTATCTAATTCTTTTTGGTATGGTTCCGCAAACTCATCAAAGACAGAACTACCGACGCTATATTCTTGGCCTTGTAACCATAATAATATTGATTGCATTATACCAATTTCAGGATATTTCTTTCTCAATTTATCATAAACACAGTCGTACATTTTTTTATTGGTGATGGCTGATATTGCCTGAACAATTCCGATTTCATCTGTCCCCCAATTCCATTCAAATCCATCATCTAAGTCATATGAAAAAGGACTCCAACCACCCTCAACTTCTTTTATTATTATACCTGTAATTGCTTTACAACCCAAAACCGTACCTCTTGGTCGGTCTAATTTTCTAAATCCCGTTGTTTTGAAATTTGAAGCCCTTAAACTAGACCCAAGACCACCTTCAGGGTCATAATCATATCGTGTACCTGTACCTGGTTTTATCATATTAAATTCAGGTGTTTTTTGGTATTCTGTCGACATTTTATTATAAGCCCAATCCGACCATAGTCCAGGCTCTACGTCACGGTCGTAAGGATTTTCATTTGGAGCAACAACAACTTCAGGTTTTGTAATAAATCTATCATTATCACCTTTTGGAGTTTTAGTTGGCTCAGGAAACTTTTCAAAAATATAATTTTCAATAACAACCGAGTTGTCAAAAGTGTTTATTATTTCTAGTTGTCTTTTTATTTCTGACAATAGTTTTTTTTCCATAACCCAAACCCACTAAATGTAATTACCTGTTGGCCCGTATTTTCTACCTGAAGACCATTTTTCAGTTGCTGTTTTATTTCCAGGACCTTTTGTTGTTCCACTTTCCCATTTTGCGTTTGGACCCTTATATGTTGGTCCTAAAGTTCTTCCACTTTCCCATTTTTTTGCAGTTCCTGCATTTTGTGATGCTGTAGATGTTGTAGTTTCAGTGCCCCCATCTTCATCCTCATCAAGTTCATCTTCTTCTAACTCTATGGAATCTTTTTCTATTTCCATCAAAGATTTAATTCTTAAAATATTTTTTTCTATAATATTCATTTTCATTAGTTTTTTAAGCTCGGGTCATTTTGAATTATATTTATAACCTTTTTGTTAGCACTGTCCCAACCAGTACCCGCGAATGCATTATTCCTTGACTCTATTGCAACATCAACTAAATCATCACCAACCTTACCTTCATTAACCGCATCATTCATATCGTTTGCAAAATCTTGAAAAAACCCAGGACCATTCCAACACGCATAAGCAAAATGAAATAACAATCTTTTATCAGACTCGACCGCCTTTTTAGTTTCAGATGAAAAATATTTTGTATTACTATCATAAGAATCTTTCATTAATGATGACGCTCTTAGTTTTAACTCACTTTCCAAACTACCACCCCTATACCCGTATGTCCAAGTTTTACAAAATTCGGTCATGTCTTTGGCGTTATCTTTTTCATTATCAATGACTTCAAAAAATTCTCTTCCCGCAGGAACTTTATCCCATTCTCCCGCTCTCCTATCTATACCAAATAACGTTTCACCCGAATTATCATAAATTGGGTCGTAAGGGTGATTTGAACATATTTCATCAGATGGTTTTGTTCTGTCCTTGTTCCAATAACCACCTTCAAAATTGTCAATTATTTTATCCGTAAAACCTTTCCAAACACTGTCAACACTTCCTGTGAATTTTTTTAATTCTTTTTTTGTGTCAAATATTTCATATCCAACAATTTGTTGTAAATATTTACCTAAATCATCGTCGTCAAAACTTTTTGCTTTCAAATCATACAACATTTCCTCTAATGTTTCGTGGTCACAAAGTCCTGTTTCAGGTAAATTGTTTTTTATTTGATACTCATAAACAGCCTCTTCTGTTTCTGTGTCGTATTTTCCAGTGAGTTCTATAGGGTAACTTGGATTTAAAAAATTTAATACAATTTGAATTTGTTCTATATCTGCTTTAAAACTGGAACCTATTCTTGAGTCATAGTTATTTTTTGAATCAACTATTTCTTCAAATCTTTCTAAAAATTCATAAATGGTATCGAAATCTGTAGCGTCATCACCACTAATATCTACGTTGTTTGATATTGTAAATGGTTCATCTGCAACTGTTGGTGTTAATGAGGTTTTAACATCAACAACATTTTGAAACAAACTTTTTTCAATTTGATTTTTAATTTGATTTATTTTGTTATTACTAAAACCTAAAGTATTATCAATTGAGTCATAGTCTCCAATAACATTAATTCCATTTCTTTCAAAAATGTTGTAATAGGAACTTATTTCATCTTCAATCATCTCTAACTCTTTTTCATCATCCGTACCATAAAAATATTCATCGTCGACAATTGCTTTTATAACATACTTTTCAGCATTTGGAAATGTTTCATCTAACTGGTCTACCAAAAAAGGTATATTTTTTGTGTCTTCAAATCTATCATTTAATCCAATCGATACATATACGTGGTCAACATCAGGAAACTCACCAACACTCAAAAGTTCTTTTAATAATTTTCTAATTGTAAAATCTTCACCAACTAACTCAGGTATTTCTTGTAATTCATTATCTTTTAAATAATATATGAGACCATCACCAATAAGTGCAATTCTCACGTCGCTAAAATTTTCATTTAGTTTGATAAAACTTCTAAATTTTTTAATTTCACTTAATAATGTTTTCATTTGAATACCGCTTTTGGCAATTTTTTAGGATAAACTATATAGTATTCATTTAAAAATGAAACCAAGTTTTCCTCGTTTATGTAATCGTATTCATCATTACCCCACTCATCTTCTTCATCCAATTCGGACTCGAATATTTCAAAATTTTTATAATTATCAAACCCAAACTCTTCAAAAAAATTGTATTCGATTAAGTCTTCACGAACAACATCTTCTTCATCTCCCAAAAGTTTGAATTCAACATTAATTAAATTTTGTGTTTTATCCACATAATGAGATATAACTTCGACAACTTCCATTAATTAAATTTTTTAAATCTTTTAAACATGTCAAGAGATTTAAAAACACTTTCTGCAATATCATCTCTTTTTGATTGTATTTCTTCGTCTTTGTCTAACAACTCTTCAAAATTTGGGTCCTCATACATATCTTCCTCTTCGATTTCATCTTCATAAACATCACTTGGTCCATCTGATGTAAATTGATATGGTCTTTTACCCATACCCATTTGAGTCATAGATTGTTGTGGTCCGTCAGATTCAAACTCATAAGCCGGTTCAATCTCGTCGTAGTTTCCTGGTTTAGCGGCAATTTCATTTATTCTATTATTTGTATATTGTTTGACATTACCTTTATTATCTACAGTAATTCCACCCTTGTCTTTAGTTGCATCATAAACGGTTAATGGTGTCATGTTAGATTGAACATTTCCTGTTGCGTAACCATCGTAAACAGTTGAATGTTGTTGAATAATTGACTGTCTTTCTTTATCAGTCATTGTTGAATACCCTCTCATATTGTTTCGTCATTTGTATATTTATCTGCACTTAAAATCCAAATTTGTTTTGCAGTAGTTGCTAATCGGACCATAGTTTTTTGTATGTCATTAAGACTATATTCCATTTTTTTATTTTCAAAATATTTCATTGATGCCCTTATAAATAAATTGTAAATTTTTGAAGATTCATCAATTAGTTTATTTATAAGTATCTGCTTTTTTTCACTTGGCTTGTTATGATAACTTTGTAGTTTAAAAAAATCTCTAATATAGTCAGGACCCATAAGTAAAAACTTCCCACCTTCCATTGCCATGTTATGTGAACCTATTCTTCTTTCTAGTTCTAAAAACTTAAATATGTCTTCAAGTTCACCTTTAGTGAATGCTGCAAAAAAATCTCCTTTTGAAACTAATTCATCTATATTTCTAAAATTAATTTCCTCTAAATTTTGTTGATTAAATTCATCATCGATTATCCAAGTATCCATATCGGGCATCATAGGTAATCTACTTATAACCTTACCATCATCGTCATACCACTCCATTTTGTATCTAAAACCAGGGTCTTCGGGTTTTTCTTTTGGCATTTTTTCAATACCGAGAACTTTACCCTTCACTAAGGCTAAATTTTCCCCATACATTTCAACTAAAAAAATTCTATCTCCTGTTTTAAGAGTTGGTTCCATAACAATAAATAGTAATTCTACCTAATTAGTGTTAGAGAACCTTTAAATTCTTTTACTTCGTCAGTTTTTGGAGTTTTGAATCTTAATTTCCAAGTATAAACACCATCTTGACACATTGTACCATTATATGTTCCGTCCCAACCGATATTAGGATTAAATGACTCCCAAACAATTTGTCCCCAACGATTATAAATTAAAAACGTGTAGTTGAATATATCAACTCCTGATGTAATAATTGGTTTGAAGACATTGTTTCTTTCGTCACCATCAGGAGTAAATGCATTTGGAATATAAAATATTTCATTAGGGCATAACTCCAAAGTTATTGTAAATGATTGAGGATTAGAAACGCAACCATTGTCAAATCTTACTCCTTGAAAAGTGAATATACCGTCCATATCCCAAGTAACACTTAATGTATTATTTGTTATAGTATCTCCGAATATATACCATTCGTTATACCCTCCACTAACGGATGTCAAATCAAATATATCACTTATGGTATCACCCTCACATATTTGATGATATTCCAAATTTTCATCAATAACACCATTTGTGACAGGTAAAATGTTTGGTCTTGGGTAAACTTGAACGTTTATTGACGTATCAAACCAACAACCCGATTGTAAATACGTGTAATTTACATTATCTAACCCAATAAAACCATTATTTGGACAATATTGGTTTCCCCAAACATTCATTCCACTAAAGATACCATTTGGAGGAGTTGCACTTAATGTGATACAATTATCGTACTCACAAAATGGACCAACAGGTGTGATTACAGGAAGAATATTCAAGTCATAAATGGTAAATGTTTGAGGTTGACTTTGGCACCCAATTTGATTTTGACCAAAAACGGTTAAAGTATTATTATATAATCCACTATTAACTCCCGTAACATCTAAAGTGATTTGATTTGTACCTTGACCTTGAAAATTCCCAATACCTGATGACCAAGTATATGTTAAATTAGGAAATACACTTGAAACAGAATATGAGTTATTAGTTGAGTTAAAGCAAACCGTATCTGAACCTACTATTGGGTTAATAGTAACTTGTGGTGGGTCTACTAAAATGACATTATTCGTCGCAGGACAATTGTTAGCATCAATTACAGTAACACTATAATTGCCACTACACAAATTTGTTGCAGTTTGGGTTAATTGATTATTAGACCAAACAAAAGAATAGGGGGCTAATCCATCAACAGGATTAACAGTTGCCGAACCATCACAATAACCAAAACAAGTCGGATTTGTTCCAATAACTAAAGGGGGTTGTAGTGGTAATGGGTCAACTAAAGTTGCAGAACCGTTATATGTACATCCATTTGCGTCATTTAAAGTAAATGTATATGTCCCATCACATAAATTAGATAATGTTAAATTATTTCCTAAACCATTCCAATTAATAATAAAAGGTGCCAATCCACCAACAGGTGTTACAATAATAGAACCATTACAACTATCAGTACATAATGGGTTATTTACTGTTACGTTTGGATTTGGTAGGTTTGGTGTTGGAGTTACTAAAATAGTATCAGGACCTTGTCCAACTCCTGCATTACATGTGGACCATCCAGCGTTACAAGAAGGAAATACAGGTTGGCACGTATAATAAGCCCCTCCGATTGGGGGAGTAACAGTAATACTCAATCCAGTGCCTATTGGATTTGGATTTCCAACTTGATACCATGTCCAAGTTGGTTGGATTACTCCTCCATTAGGAGTCCAACGGTGAGCATTATTAGTTGTTGTCCATTGTGTTGAGTTTCGACCTGCAACTGTAACGGCAGCGTTTCCTAAAAGATTATGTATACCTTGAACTGCAGTACCTCCCGCCCATTGCAGGCAATTTGGTTTATTTGCAATATGATTTTCTATAACATTTGTTGATTCATAAAGTATAATATGAAACGTTCCTTGAAGGTTTGTACAAGAAAACATAGGTACACCTATCCAACTTACAACTAACTTACGACAAGGGGCGGTGCCTTGAACTTGATACCTAATTTGGCCACCAATTCCAGGGTTCCAATCTTGCCATGGACCCATAATACAATTTTTGGGTACAGTCATACCTGCATTTGGTATTGCTGCCGATGTGAATGTTGCTGGTTGAACCCCCGCACCTAAAGAAACCCAACCATTGGAGCCAATACGAAATTGAGTGTAATTTGAACCATAGAAACAAAAAGTAAAACCAATATTAAAAATACCAGATTGTGAGTCATCACCAAGTTGGACTAATGTTCCGTTGTTAACTTGAGCAACGTAAGGTATGTTAGTTACTCCATAATTCGAAGTTCCTTGAGGAAGCGCTCCTTGTCCACATTGAGACAAATCTGCAGTAAGTGTTGTTTGTGTTACACCACAAGGTAAAGTTAAATCAGGACCTATGAACGGACAATATTGTGATAATAAAAAAAATGGAAAAAGTAAAAAAGGTAAAAGTGTTTTCATATTACAAATAAATATTTAAATTATAGGTATGTAACTTGTCTTTGTCAATCCATACTTTCAAATGACTAATTTGAATTATCAAAATACTTATTAATATGAAATTAAATCTGTTGAGAATACTTTCTGAAGAAATCAAAGAACAAGGTTTTGGTAGATATTATGCAGACATAACCCTACCCAGTGGTAAAAAAGTGGGAGATATTGAGGGATTTGATTTTGAAAAAATGACTACAATCGATAAAAAAGAAATTCCATTTGGAAAAACTGACGTTATTTCTACACAAACCGATGAAACCTTAATGGGTGACGATTTACTCTCTGAGAAAATAGTTATAGATGCAGAATCATCATTGGGTACAAAATATTGTTGGGGTGGAGTTGACCCTGAAGGTGGTTTGGACTGTAGTGGATTTATTTGGCACTTCTATAAACAAAATGGTGTAAGTATTCCTAGAACCGCAAGAGAACAATATAAAAAAGCAAAAAAAGTGACCAAAGAAGAATTAAGAATTGGAGATTTGATATATTTTGAAAATACTCAAAAAAGTTTACCATCGGGTGAAGCTAGTCATGTTGGGTTTATACACAAAATACACCCTGATGGAAAAATTGATATGCTTCATTCAGGAACAAGTAGTGGTGTTTCTATAGTAAAAGATGTTTTGAACAACAGTTATCACAAAAATCATTTTTTAGGTTTTGGTCGTCTTTTAGAGGATAGCCCTAAAAAAGAGGTTAACCCCAATTTAAATATTGGGGGAGGGAGTTTGGATATTGAAAATAATTCTTTATCAAAAGAAGAAAGTGAAAACATTTTGAGTAAAACAAAAAATTATATAATTGGTGATTCACAGGTGCCGTATATTGATAATGCAACAACAAAGGCAAAAAGGATAAAAAAATCGGGAGGGGAGGAGTCTTTGTGGTTAGGGGGTCAAGGGGTTTCTTGGCTAAAAAAATCGGTTGATAAGTATCCGGTTTCAAAAGATGTTAATTCAATAATAATCTGTATTGGTACGAATGGTGGATTCAATGTAAATGATAACATATCCGGTTTAATAAGTAGTATTGTAAAAAAATTCCCTAATGCAAAACTTTACGCAGTGAAAGGTTCGTGGGGTTGGGGGGGTAACAAAACAATAACTGATGACCAAGTAAAATCATATTATAATATTTTTTCTAATAATGGTGTAACAATTATTAATACTCCAATAGGGAAAGTTAAAGACCCACATGGTAATTTATCGGTTTATACAAAAATTGGAAAAGAAATTGATGAAAAATTATAATATATTTTTTTGTTCTTTGGATAAAAAAGTATTATATTTGTAAAATAAACAAATAAACATGGACAATAATAAAATCATAAAAGAAGCGGAAGAGTACAAAGGATATTCAAAAAAACGCCTAAAAAAAGTAATCGCCACTTATAAGTTTTTTAAACTTCTAAATGACGATACTTTAAATTTTGTTGTGTCTTTTATTTTGGTATTATTACCTCAAGTATTACTTTTTGGTTTTACAACTGGTGTGATTATAATCTCAATCTTATTTCACTTTTTATTTGTTTGGAAAATTGTTATTGAAAAATACAAATTCAAACTTATAAAAGATAATGAAAGAAAAGAAATTGACGAGGTTCTTTCTATCTTGAATGATTATTTAAAATCTTAATAGAAATAACTTTCACCCATTTCTTCTTCCTCTCCACCTTTGTTTCTTGACATTTCAGCGTCTAAGTAATCTTTTCTGCTCATTCCGTGGAAGAACATTGCAACTCCTAAACATGCGATAAAAAACGACAATGGACCACAGTATCTACTACAACCTGTAGTTTCTACCATTTCGTGTACTCTTAATAAGAATTCAAAATCTACATATCCTGGTAACATAGATACAAATGCTGTTCCCGCTGCACCAATAACACCTAAACCACCAAATATATTAGCTCTTGCGATAATTGATTTAATTCTATCAAATTTACCTTCACTTAAAAATGATTCTGAAATGTCTCCCAACATGTCATTAATCTTTTCAGACGCCATTTCTTCTCTTCCTGAAAGTTCATCTTCAGAATTTCTTTCTAGTTTTGAAATAGCTCTATCTAAGTTGATTCTTGAAGTTTTACTTTCTAATTCTGACATAGTTTCTTCATCAAGGTTATCAGCAAAATCTCTTTCAAAAATTTCAGCAGCCTTTTGTACCGCATCCATTATACTAAAACCTTTTCTGCGTGTCATAGGTCTTTCCATTTCCATGGCCCCTCTTTCTGTGTCTTCTACAATTCTTTTAATAAGTCTTGTTAATTCAGACTCTGTTAATCTTACAGTTCTTTTTCTCATTTTTTTATTTTAAAAATCTAAGTTTATATGTTGTTGAATTAATTAACTCACACACAGTATCTATTTGATTTTGTATATAAGAATCTTTACAACAATTTCTTTTTTCTTCCACCATGGTACATAAATTTTTTAAGTACTTAATGGTTTCGTCGGTGCTTTTCCAATCATAAATATCACCACCTCTATAATTTTTTAATATTTGGTACTTACCTTGAAAAGATTCTACCAATCCATCAACAATACCATCTATACCTTCGTAATAATTTTGTAACGCTTTGTGTTCTGCGTATGATTCAGTTTGTAAATGAAATACATGTACTTGAGTTTGTGAATTTAATAATGCTGACATCATGTCAACAAAATCACCAACGTTAGTGTCTCCTTCTTCACCGTTTGTTTCATTTTCAGTGTCAAAATCTTCTTCGTCTTGTTCACTGATAAATTTACTTATGTTGAATTTTTTACCAACAAGTTGTTTTTTTGTTATCATAAGGATAAAAGTTTATATTTATAAATATGTCATTACTAAAAGAAATTACTAGAATAAAAAATTTGATGTTAATAAAAGAAGAAAAAAATAAAACAAACTTATTTGATGATTTTGATTTATCAGAATTCAAAAATGTTCCCCCGCCAAAAAATGACAGTGAAAAAACAAAAAAGGAATTGGAATACCTTAAAAGTATTAATCTAAAAAAAAGATTCGTTCAAGAAAAAGATGATATAGTTGATAACTTCAACAAATTCCTAAAATCAAAAGAAATAGATGATAAAAAGTTTATCAAAAAATTAAAAAAAGACGCGAGAAAAGTTATTCAAGAATTAAAATCTCACTATAAAAGACCTAGACCTTTTGTACTTGACCCAAAACTAAAAGATGTTATGTTAGACTCAATGGTTGGGTACGCATATCCGTCAGGGCACTCAACACAGGCGCATTTACTTTATTATTACTTAATCGAAAAATACCCTAAGTACAAAAAAGATTTTAAACAAATTACTGATGATATTGTTTTTTCTAGACAAATGGCAAGAGCTCATTATCCATCAGATATAGAATTTGGTAAAAAATTAGCAAAATCTATGTACGACCACGTAAAAAAGAATGGGGTTATTAGTAAAAATTAGGTATTATTTCCTCTTCTACAAAATATTCTACTTCAGGTACCAAATCACCTAACTCACCATGTAGTTGTCTATACTCTTTTTCAGGTTTTGAGAACGGGTCTCGAATATCATAGGTCTCGAAATCCCCAGTATCCTCAACAAAGTCCATCATACCCAAAGTTTGGTCATCTCCATCAACAGTAAAACAACCTACCCACTCAGTATCATCCCAATAAACAATACCAAATAACATTTTTAGTTCCATATCGTTTTCCTCATATTCAAATTGAAAGGTAAATGTACTCCCATCTTTTAACTTTTTAGACCATTTTTCACCTGATTTATCATCAAATTCAGGCTCATTTTGACTTAAATTGGGTCTAAATTCGTCTTTTTTACCTGATTTTAAGTGTTCAGAATAGTCATTTAGGGTCTGTTTTTCATCAAAACTGAGGTTTTCGTACCCAATTTCACCCATTTTATCTAATATTTGGTCTATTTCTTGGGTGTTTTCAACCAAAAAACGGTACTGTGACTCTGTAATTATAATTTTCATATCAATAAATACCTATTTTTGTTGTAATTTGAATAAAAAAACGTTATTTTTGTATCAATGTTAGTAGAAAAACTCAAAAATATCCCAAAAAGTAGTGGTTGTTACCTTTTTAAAGACAAAAAAGGACAAATTATCTATGTTGGTAAGGCAAAACATCTTCCAAATAGGGTTAAATCATATTTTTCTAACAAAAATCACTCTGATAAAACAAAATTATTAGTAGAAAACATAATAGATGTTGATTTTTTGACAACTTTAGACGAAAATTCAGCACTTATCTTAGAAAATGACCTCATAAAGACTCATAATCCTAAATTCAACATCAAACTTAAGGATGATAGGTCAAAAAAGTGGTATTTGACACTTACAAATGACGATTTTCCACGTTTAGAGGTAAAAAATGATAGTAATTTAGACTCAGAACCACTAATTGAGGTTGTTAGTAGTAATATTTGTTATGAAATGTATGATTTATTACATGATATCTTTAATTTACGGTCATGTTCTTATGAATTGACACCCGAAAACATTGAAAATAACAAGTTCAAGGTGTGTTTAGAGTCCCATATGGGTAGATGTGACGCCCCATGTGTGTCAAATATCAATAAATTTGTCTATCGTGAGGTTATTTTAGACCTGAAACAGGTAGTTTCATTCAATTTTGACCAATTACGTGGTAAATTGACTCGTAAAATGAATGCTTTTAGTAAAAGTATGGAGTTTGAGAAGGCAAATACTATCAAATTTAGATTAGAATCACTCGAAAAGTATGAAAAATGTGTTGAATCTGCAAGAATTAGTGGTTATTTGGTGATTGCTGACGAGTTCAAGACTACTTTTGGTTTGAAGAACACACCAATCGACATAGAAATGTATGATAACTCTCACACAAATGGGGATTGTCAGGTATCTGCACTTGTTAGATACACAAATGGTAAGAAAAACACGTCAGAATACCGTAAATTCAACATCAAAACCGTTGTTGGTCCTGATGATTACGCTTCGTTTGATGAGGTTTTACGTAGAAGGTTTACGAGATTACTCAAAGAACGTAAAAAACTACCAGATATGGTTATTATTGATGGGGGTAAAGGTCAATTAGGTATTGCAAAGAGAGTATTTGACGAACTTTCATTGTCTAATCGTATAGATTTAGTATCTATATCCAAAAACTCACAACACAGGTCAGATATTTTACATTTTTGTGATGGAAATAGTGTAAAATTTGAAAACAAAAAGTTTTTTAACTTACTTGCAACCATTCAAGACGAAGTTCACCGTTTTGTTATTACATTCCACAGAAAAAAACGTACTAAATCACTTATTGGATAAAAAAAATCCCACTTTGAAGGTGGGATTTGTAATTTTAATCTTTATCGCTTGGATATGTTGATTTGACTTTAACATTTGGTGGTAATTTTACATCACCTCTTTTCAATAGTGGTAATTTTCTGTATTTTCCAGTTGGAAAATCTAAATTTAATTTATTTAAAGCTCTTTTGTAGTTATCGCCATGTTCTTTTATTCTTATAATAACATCATCGATTAATTCAGTGTCTTCATTGTATAAAATACCATCAAAAATCTCTGTACCACTATTTCTTTCAGATATAACTCTTTTAACTATTTTTTTTAAATCAGATTCTTTTAATTTGGAATACATTTTTTTATTTTTTTTAAAATGATGCTATTATTTCTTCACATAATTTGATAAACTCGTTGATTACTTTTTGGTCATCATTAACAATACCATCCATCAAACGATTATAAACTCTCGGTCCCATACTTTCTAACACACTTACTAAGTCTCTTTCTAAACTTGGTTCATAACCCTCAACAAATTCATTGAATATAAACTCAATTTTAGCCGTAAGTTGTCTTCCATAGTTCATGTTTTGTATTTCGTGCTTGTGAGTGTCTGTCATTGTCATTAAAACGTCACCAACTTTCTTATCTTTTGGTAATGTCATTAAACTATCATAATATTCAGCACCTTTAACAAGTTCCATCATTAAAAGTGGTAAGTGAGGTGCTCTTGCTTCGAAAACCCAAACACCTTTTTGTGTTTTATCGGGATATACATCACAATAAGCCATTCTACCAGCACCTGATGCCGCCATTCTTTCTAATTGTTCGGTATTTTCCCAATAAAATCTTGAAGCTCCTTTTACAAACGCATCATAGGCTTTATAAAAATTTGGGTCAATTGATTTAATCTCGTCTTGCATTTTTTTAATAGAACCAAAACCTTTTCTCCAAGCGTTTCCTTGAACTCTAGCCATTTGAAAATTTCTTTGTTTGATTCTATCTTCGAAATCGGGGTCCATATTTCGAACTTGCTCAACATCTTGTGAAGAAGGTGATTGTTGTTTCATTCTTCCCCCACTTCCACTACCTAAAGCAACGTCCATTCTGATTTTACCCTTGTCTACTAACTTTTTAATGTCAGGATACATTTCATAGAAGGTCTTCAGTCCTATTGAAAGTAATTGTTGAGTCTTACCTCTTTCCATTGAAGGGAGTCCCATCATAATGGATGCTGTTTGCATACTTGATGGTGCGGGGTCTTCAGGGTCATCATATTGTGCTTTACTCGCTTCTTTAGCTCTTCTTTTGAATTCATCAGGTAAGTAATCACCAATAGGTCTTTCAAATAATATTTTTCTCATAAATTATCCTCTATTTTTTAAATATTTCATAACAAAATCTTCTAAGTCTCCACCACCTCTTCTATCACCTTGTGGATGAGTATCAGGGTCTTCATATGGTAAACGCCCTGGGTCTCTATTTGGTCTTCCAGGAGTAAATGGTCTTTCTTCACGGTCTCTACGTCTTATATCTCTATCAGTATCAGGTTTTACTTCAGGTTCAGCTACATCAGGTTCATCCGATAACTCTAATTGATATTCCAGTTCCTCATCTTCAAAACCTTGTGGGTGAGTATCAGGGTCTTCGTAAGGTAAACGGTTAGGGTCTCTATCCGGTCTTCCAGGTGTGAAAGGTTTTTCCTCACGGTCTCTACGTCTTTTATCTCTATCGGTATCAGGTTTTACCTCGGGCTCAGCAACATCAGGCTCAACATCCATAAAATCTTCAACCAAAGACTTTTGTTCAGAAATAACTCTACCTCTTTCATACCCAAAAAGATATTTCATTTCATTCAACTCATTTAATAAATTCTTTTTCATAGTTTCATTTTAATAATAAATATAAGGTCAAGCAACTTTATCCACTATGTAGTAACTATAACCCAAAGAATAATAAATAAACTGACCTTTTCGTTTTAAAACTTCGTTAGTTTTTTGTGTAGAATTCACACCTACGATTTCTTTGTTTTTTGGTAATTTTCGTAAGTGTTGTGTATTCAAAACATCAACAACGGGGTCTAAATAGTATTTTAATTTTTTAGTTAATGTTTTTTTATCACCAACTGTACTAATATCGTACTTTTTGCAAAGTAGTTTGATTTCTTGTAAATCTAATGTGTCCAAATTTTCCATAGACACAAATATACAAAAAATATTTTATTTCTTAAACAAATATGTTTTTGTTCTCAAAAAATTATCAACAGCCATTTGGGCTTCTTTTTGGTCTACGTAAATTTTAGTTAGAGGTTCGAATTCCTTTGTAGAAAAAAAATCATCATCTCTTACATCTTTGGGAAGTTTCGTTCCGATTTTATTCCAAGTATATTTTATTTTATATTTACCAAGACCCTCAGGTGTCACTTGAAATTCAGGTAATCCATTATCTTCATCTTCTTTTAATGTAAACTTATTATCCAAATATCTCTGTTCTGCTAATTGGTTTATAAGTTTAATTTTAATACTTTTTCTACTTTTCATTTGTTTTATTAAATAAATAGTTTATTATTCTCATATCAATAAATTAAAGTTTAAAAAAAATATGAAAAGAGTAGAGTCTAACAGCACTGTGTCTGTAAATTACACAGGTAAATTAGAAGACGGGACAATTTTTGATTCATCGTTAGTTGAAGGAAGAGAACCATTAAAAACAACATTGGGTCAAGGTCAATTAATTAAAGGATTTGAAAATGGTTTACTAGATATGCAAGTAGGAGAACAAAAAACAATTGAAATACCATCAGAAGAGGCTTATGGTGAGTATTTAGATTATTTAGTTCAAGAAGTACCTATGGAGCAAATGCCAGGTGATGTTGAAGTTGGAACCCAATTGTTTTCACAAACAGAAATGGGACCTGTAAACTTTGTAGTTAGAGAAATCAAAGAAGCTACGGTAGTTTTAGACGCCAACCATCCATTAGCTGGAAAAAATTTAATTTTCGAACTTGAAGTTTTAGAAGTTGAATAAAAAAATAAACCCCCATTGGTAGCGACACTTTTGGGGGTTTTATATAGCCATCGCTATACCGGTCCTAAGCCGTTTTCTTAGTTATTCATCAACATCAATATTTATTATTTCTTCAAGTAATTTATCTGATATATATACATCATACATAGTACTACGAGCATGTTCTCCTTCACCAAAGTAAGATAACGTATCATTAATTTCATAGTTAACATTTCTTAAAATGTAACTATCTTTTTTTAAATAATTTTCAAGTTTTTGTTTTGTATCTTCCTTACCAAAACTTTTAATAAAAAAGTTAACAACTATATTTAAAAACTTTTTTAAATTATCTGAAGCATCTAAAATTGTAACATCATAGGCAACATAATCATACCATTCACCAAC
>JACCDX010821739.1_pt1 | contig 57756 bp, 39 predicted proteins | sample 7449681 | NCBI WGS metagenome assembly JACCDX01 (sample SAMN15323450, study PRJNA562643) | freshwater metagenome | isolation source: river surface water | place: USA:Blue River Watershed | collected 2017-08-18
GGCCATGTGCTCGTAGCGGATCACGTTCTTGTTGCCAGTGGCCGACACAGAGATGTCGGCTTTGTCGGCCGCGGATTCCATGGTAACCACTTTGTAGCCTTCCATGGCGGCTTGCAAAGCATTGATCGGGTCGATCTCGGTCACCCACACTTGGGCGCTCAATGCGCGCAGGGCTTGGGCAGAACCTTTGCCCACATCGCCATAGCCTGCGACCAAGGCCACTTTGCCAGCGATCATCACGTCGGTGGCGCGCTTGATCGAATCGACCAAAGACTCGCGGCAGCCATACAGGTTGTCAAACTTGCTCTTGGTCACGGAATCGTTGACGTTGATGGCGCGGAACATCAGGCTGCCTTTGGCGGCCATTTCGTTCAAGCGCAACACACCGGTGGTGGTCTCTTCGGTCACGCCAATGATGTGCGCGCCTTTGCGGCTGTACCAGGTGGGGTCTTGGGCCAACTTGGCTTTGATGGCATTGAACAAACACACTTCTTCTTCGCTGCCGGGGTTGTTCAGCACGGAAGCATCGGTCTCGGCACGCTTGCCCAAGTGCATGAGCAAGGTGGCATCGCCGCCGTCGTCCAAAATCATGTTGGGGCCTTCGCCTTCCGTGCCCTTGGCACCGAATTCAAAAATGCGGTGGGTGTAGTCCCAGTAGTCGGCCAAGGTCTCGCCTTTGTAGGCAAACACCGGTGTGCCATTGGCCACCAAGGCAGCAGCGGCATGGTCTTGGGTGGAGAAGATGTTGCAAGAGGCCCAACGCACTTGGGCACCCAAAGCTTGCAGTGTTTCGACCAGCACAGCGGTTTGGATGGTCATGTGCAAAGAACCGGTGATGCGTGCGCCTTTCAAGGGCTGGGCTTTGGCGAACTCCTGGCGGATCGCCATCAGGCCGGGCATTTCGGTTTCTGCGATTTTGATTTCTTTGCGGCCCCAGTCGGCCAAGCTCATGTCGGCGACGTGGAAGTCGGTGGTCTGGGTGGGTTTGAGTGATGCGTTCATGCGAGGCTCCTAAAAGGTTCAGGGCCACTGACGCGGTTCTACAAGCACTGGGGTTTACCGAGGTGCTCACCTCACGTTGTCAGTGGGTGAGCGCAGTTGGAAAAAAGGTTCCGAGCCTCACACATTCTGGGTTGAATGTGCTGCAGCGCTCCTCGGTGGCGGCATTCTAGCAAAGGCTTGCTGCGGATGGCTTTGGCGAGCCGCACCCAGCCCAGTGGTTGAAGGGTCATCTGCATGCCCAAGCGCATCGAACAAATTCATACAAATGCTTGCCTTTTGGCACTAACATGGGCGCATGCTGAGCCGGAACATCATTTTTTTCATCAAAAACCGCTTGCCCGTGGGCATGCGCACCACACAAGACATTTACTTTGTTGTGTTCGTGATTTCCGCGCTGGCCTTCATCATTCCCACCTGTCCCTGGTTTTTTATTTTGGGCCAAGAACGGGCCGGCGCTTCGGTGGGCGTGGTCGCCTTGGTGATCTTCTCCACCATGCTGGCGTGGCGGTTTTTGAAGTTGCCCTTGATGTGGGCCCAAAACATTTACCAGTTCAATTTGCTGGCCGTGATTTTGTACAACGCCTGGTACATGGGCGGCTTGAGCTCGCCGGTCATGGTTTGGTTGGGCATTGTGCCGGTGCTGCCCTTGTTCACCGCGCGCTCGCGCATCTGGGTCTACATCTGGATGCTGTTGTCCTTCTCCTCGGTGGTGGGTTTGTACATCATCCAAACCCATGGCATCTTGCCCATGCTGCCGCACGACACCGCCGAGGGTTTGGCCTTTCGGGCCCTGATGTATGCCATGCTGCTGCTGACCCAACTGAGCCTGATCAACTCGGTGGACATGCTCAGCGAGTCCACCTTGCGCCATATTTCGCGCACCAACACCCGGCTCAATTTGCTGTCCATCGACTTGCAAAAAGCCAATGCCCACAAAGACCAGTTTTTGGCCATGGTCAGCCACGAAATGCGCACCCCCTTGAATGCGGTGATGGGCTACCTGAGCTTGATGAGCACCGACAAACGCCTGCCCGACGATGCGGTCGACTTTGTCAAAGGCGCACAAAACTCTGCCGCCCACTTGCTCACCGTGATCAACGACTTGTTGGATTACTCACAAATCCAAAACGGGCGCGTGGTGCTCAACCCGCAGGTGTTCAACCTGCATGTCATGCTGCACAAAACCCATGGCATCTTCAAACCGCGCGCCACCGACCTGGGCCTGAATTACAAACTGGTCATCAGCCCCACCTTGCCCGAATGGGTGCGCGGCGACCAGCACCGTTTGACGCAAATCATCATCAACCTGTTGGGCAATGCGCTGAAGTTCACCGACAAAGGCCATGTCACCACCCAAGTCGATTACGAACCCACCTCGGGCAACGACGGCAATTTGGTCTTTCGGGTGATCGACAGTGGGCGCGGCATTCCGGTCGAGGCACAGCACAAAATCTTCGACCCCTTTGTGCAACTCACCCAAGCCGATGGGCAAGCGGCCCCGCGCGATGCCTTGCGCGGCAATGGCTTGGGCCTGAGCATCACCCGCACCCTGGTCACCAGCCATGGCGGCACGATTGGTGTGCACAGCGAGGTGGGCGTGGGCTCCGAGTTCCGCGTCGACATCCCCCTGCCCGTGGCCCCGGCCCCCCCGAAGTCGGTACCGGCTTTGGAGCTGATCGACCACAGCCCGGTCAAGCTGCTGATCGTGGACGACCATGCGGTCAACCGCATGGTGGCCACCGCCACCATCCAGCGCTCCATGCCCAATGCGCAAATCGATCAGGCCGAAAACGGCACCCAAGGCCTGGAAAAAATGTCCAGCACCTTGTACGACCTGGTGTTGCTCGATCTGGTCATGCCCGACATCGATGGCATCGAGGTCATGCGCCGTGTGCGTGGCACCTTGTCGCCCCCCTTCCGCGATGTGCAAGTGGTGGCCCTGACCGCCAATGTGGCCGAAGAAGCCCTCAAAACCTGCTTGGCCGTGGGCATCAGCGAGGTCATGCCCAAACCCTTTGACCGGCTCACCCTGGTCAACACCGTCATCCGCCACTGCAACAAAGGCCACGCGGCCGCGCCCCCCGCTGCCCCCTGAGCGCCAAGCATGGCGGCCTGCGCCCTACAGCCGCCGTCTATGATGCGGGCTGTTTTCTGCACCACACCATGAGCCCATTCCTCTCAGAGGTGCGCCGTCGGCGCACTTTTGCCATCATCTCCCACCCTGACGCCGGCAAAACCACCTTGACCGAGAAGCTGCTGCTGTTCTCGGGTGCGATTCAAATTGCGGGCTCGGTCAAAGCGCGCAAAGCCTCGCGCCATGCCACCAGCGATTGGATGGAGATCGAAAAACAGCGTGGCATTTCGGTGGCCTCATCGGTGATGCAAATGCTCTACCGCGAGCATGTGATCAACCTGCTCGACACCCCGGGCCACAAAGACTTTTCGGAAGACACCTACCGCGTGCTCACCGCGGTGGACTCGGCCTTGATGGTGATCGATGCGGCCAACGGTGTGGAAGCCCAAACCCGCCGCCTGATTGAAGTGTGCCGCCAGCGCGATACCCCCATCATCACCTTCGTCAACAAAATGGACCGCGAGGTGCGCGATCCCTTGGACATCTTGGACGAGGTCGAGCGCGAACTGGGCATGCCCTGCGTGCCCATGACCTGGCCCGTCGGCCAGGGCAAGCAATTTGGCGGCATCATCAATTTGCGGACCCAGGCGATGACGGTGTTCGAGTCTGGCAGCGAACGCTTGCCGCAAGACTTTGAAACCGTTCCCTTGAGCGAACAAAGCAAATTGGCCGATCGCTTTGGCCAGGAATGGCAAACCGCCATGGACAGCATGGAGCTGGCCACGGGCGCGTCGCCCAGTTTTGACCGCGAAGCCTTTTTGGCGGGCCATCAAACCCCTGTGTTCTTTGGCTCAGGGGTGAACAACTTTGGTGTGATGGAAGTGCTCGATGCCTTGGTCGATTTGGCCCCCCATCCCCAATCGCGCCACAGCCAGTTGATGGTCAACAAAGCCATGGTCGAAAAAGACGTGCAACCCGAAGACGCTGGTTTTTCTGGCGTGGTGTTCAAGGTGCAGGCCAATATGGATGCCAACCACCGTGACCGCATTGCCTTTGTGCGGGTGGCCTCGGGCCGCTACGCGCCCGGCATGAAACTCAAGGTGCAACGCAGCGCCAAAGAGTTGCGCCCCACCTCGGTGGTGACTTTTTTGAGCCAACGGCGCGAAGCCGTTGAAGAGGCCTACGCGGGCGACATCATTGGTTTCACCACCCACGGCGGCGTGCAATTGGGCGACACCATCACCGACGGCGCGGCGCTGCAATTCACCGGCCTGCCGTTTTTTGCGCCCGAGTTGTTCATGACGGTGGTCTTGAAAAACCCCTTGCGCACCAAGCAACTGCAAACCGGGTTGGAGCAACTTGGCGAAGAAGGCGCGATCCAAGTGTTTCGCCCCGAAATGGGCGGCTCCATGCTGCTCGGCGCAATCGGCCAGTTGCAATTTGAAGTGGTGCAGCACCGCTTGCGCGGCGAATACGACTGCGATGTGCGCATGGAAAGCAGCTCCTTCACCGGCGCACGTTGGATCACCGCCGACACACCGGCCGAGCTGAAAGAGTTTTGCAATGCCTACCCGCAGCGCATGGCATTGGACGCGGCCAACACCTTGGCCTATTTGTGCACCTCGCCCTATGACGTGCGCTTGGCGCAAGAGCGCTTCCCGAAAATCCACTTTCACCCCTTGCGCGAGCATGCCGGTTTGGCCTTGCAAAGCGCTGGCTGAAAGCCCCCACGCCCACAGCCGCACATGCACCAGCCCACCGCTCACCCGCATCGCCCGTGGGCCTGGCTGGGCTTGCTGGTGTGCCTGGGCTTGGCGGCTTGGGAAGCGCGCCGCTGGCAGGCCTCTGCACCACCCGCGCCCACCGCTGCCCTGCTTGCCCCCGCAGCCCACACCGTGGGCAAGGCTTGGCAAATGGTCGACAGTGGCCAGTTGCCCCAACCGGCCAGCGCACCCGCTGCACACGCCAGCCACTTGCTGAGCCTGCCCGACCACAGCCCCTATGCCTTGGCGGCGTTTTGGTTTGCCGGCGAACGCGAGAGCGCACCCGATGTGCGCATCGCCATGAGCTTGATGGAGCGACAGTCCCATGTGTGGCGCACCGCCCAGTGGGTGGTGGACCGCCACGCCATGGGCGCGGCCTTGGGCCACGGCCTGCGCCGTTTGGGTAACCCAGTGGCCTGGCTCGATGCCCAACAACGCATCCACCTGTTTGTGGTGGCCACCGGTTTGGGCGGTTGGGCGGCCAGCCGCGTTTTGCATTTGCGCCAAGCGCCCCACAGCACCGACCTGAACGCCCTGCAACTGGAGGTGGTGCGGGTGCTGCCCTTGTCTTGGTTGTGGAACACCAGCCACTTGGTGCGCAACCCGCCCATGCCCTTGGCCGATGGCGGCATGGTGCTGCCCCTGCACTTTGAGTTGGGGCTGAAGTACCCGGTGTTTGCGTGGTTCAACCGCGAGGGTGACTTGCTGGGCCTGCGCCGCAACACCGAGCGCAAAGATGTGCTGCAACCGAGTTTGCTGGCCCTTGGCCCCAGCCACTGGCTGGCCCTGATGCGCACCCAGTCGCCGGTGCGGCGCGTGGCGGTGGTGGAGAGCTTCGATGCCGGTGTCCACTGGCAAAGCCAAGCCGATTTGGCCCTGCCCAACCCCGATGCGGCCTTGGCCAGTCTGGGCTTGTCAGCCGACCAATTTGCCGTGGTGCAACACCCCATGGCACAAGGGCGGCATGCCTTGGTGTGGCAACTCAGCCCCAATGGCAAAGATTGGTCCCAGCCAATGACGGTGGCCCAAGGGCCTGAGGGCAGCGAGTTCTCTTACCCCGCCATGGCTTGGGCCGACAACAGCCTGTGGATCAGTTACACCCATCAACGCACCCACATCCGTTGGCAGCGTTGGCAAGCCACCGACGAGGCACGCTGATGGACCACAGCTTGTTCACCGACCTGGCCCTGCCCTCGCTGGCATGGCAAACCGTGTTTCGCCAATTGGGTTGGTTGTTGGCCGTGGCGGTGGTGGGGGCCCAGCTCTGCCCAGCGCGTTGGGCGCGGCGCTGGTGGTGGGGCCTGGGCTTGGGCGTGGCCATGCAACTGCCCTTCTTGTCCGAGGTGACCAGCGCCTTGGCCTTGTCGTTCCAAACCCCCAGCCTGTGGTCGCAAACCTTAATGGCCAGCGTGTTGTGGCAAGGCCTGCGTTCGCACACCAGCGGCGCAGGCGAAGGCGCACCAACCGCAGCGCCTCCACTGCTGCCCATGTGGGTTTGGGCCCTCACCGCAGGCTTGGGTTGGGTCTTGTTGCTCGACACCTTGGGATGGACGGGCACATTTATTTACGCCTGGGGCTTTGGCCCAGCCGTGCCGGTGCTGGTGTTGTTGGTGTGCGCCCTGGCTTTGGCGCTAGCGGCTTGGCAGCGTCAAACGCCGTCACCGCGCTGGGCTGGGTGTTTGGCGGTGGCCATGGGTTTGTTTGTGCTGACCCGCGCACCCAGTGGCAATGCCTGGGATGCGATCAGCGACCCATGGTTGTGGCTGATCGCCAATGGGGTTTGCGCCGCGCAGCTTTGGCGCGGCAGCCAACACCGCATCACTCGCCCACAATCCCCTTGACCTGGATCACCCGGCCCCAGCGCGGGTAGTCTTTGGCGGCCACAGCGGCCAATTCTTCGGGGGTGGAGGACGACGCATCCAAGCCCGCACGGCCCAACACATCGCGCACTTCGGGCATTTTGATCACGGCCACCAACTCTTTGTTCAAGCGGTCCACCACGGTTTGCGGTGCTTTGGCGGGGAGGTAGAAGGCATACCACATCTCCACATCAATGCCCTTGAAACCCAGCTCTGAAAACGCTGGCACATTGGGGGCCACCGGGTGGCGTTTGGGGCTGCCCACGGCCAGTGCGTTGAGCTTGCCGCCGTTGACAAAACCTTGCGCAATGTGCACCGGCAAAAAGCCCACATTCAACTCGCCCGACAAAATGTCTTGGGTGTAACCCGCCGTGCCCCGGTAGGGCACATGCAGCATGAACAAATTGGTCTCCAACTTGAACAACTCCATCGCCATGTGGTGCGGTGTGCCCACACCGGGCGAGCCAAAACTGATGGAGCCGGGCTTGGCCTTGGCCTGGGCAATCAACTCGGCCACCGACTTGATGCCGGTCTTGGGGTGGGCCACCAGCATCAGCGTGCCCCAGGCGGCCATCGACACCGGCGCGAAATCTTTCAAGGGGTTGAAGTTGGTGTTCTTGTACAACTGCGAGGCGATCAACATGGTGTTGGCCCCCATCAACACGGTGTTGCCATCCGGTGCCGATTTGGCCACCGCTTCTGCGCCAATGTTGCCGCTGGCACCGGGTTGGTTGACCACCACCACGGGTTGGCCCAAGCGCTCGCTCAAGCGCGGTTGAATGGTGCGGGCAATCGTGTCCATGCCCGTGCCCGGGGTGAAGGGCACGATGATGCGAATCGGCTGCCCGGCGTTTTGCGCCCCGGCAGACAAGGTCCAAGCGGCCAAGCTGGCCATCAGGGCGCGGGTGAAAAATGATTTCATATCTGACTCCTTGTGCCTTCAACAATCAAAGTTAAATCAATGGGCGCTGGGGATGCGGAACAAACTCTCGGCATTGGTTTGGAAGAACTTCATCTTCACCTCGTCGGACATGTCCATCGCATCCAATATGCGCACCTCGTCCACCGCGTATTGGTAGGGGTAGTCCATGGCGTAGAGCACGCGGTCCACGCCCACCAGGTCTTGGGTGAACTTGATCGCCGCCTCCGATGCCACACCGCTGTTGGTGATGTGGAAGTTCTCGCGCAGGTACTCGCTGGGCTTGCGCTTGACCGGGCCCATCGACGGGTAACGCTTGGAGTTGACGGTGGCGCGGTGCATGTAGTCCAGGCGGTAGGACCAAAACGGCAAGGCCTCGCCCATGTGACCGAGCACGATTTGCAATTTAGGAAAGCGGTCAAACACACCGGCCGTCATCAGGCGCAGCGCGTGCAAACCCGTCTCCACGCCAAAGCCGTAAATCGCGCCATCCAAACCGGCCTCGATGAAGTGCTGAATCATCTTGGGCGGCATGGCATTGGGGTGCAGGTAAATCGGTGTGCCCATGGCCTCGGCGGCTTCAAAAATGGGCCAAAACTTGGTGTCCGACAGGTACTCGCCATGGGTGTGCGAATTGATGATCACCGAATGCATGCCCAATTGGTTCACACCGCGCTCGATCTCTTTGGCCGAGGCCTGGGGGTCTTGGGGGGCCACCGAAATCATGCCGACAAAACGGCTGGGGTGGCGGCGCACGGCTGCGGCCAAGATGTCGTTGGCCTGGGGCATGAAGCCCACGGCGGTGTCGCGGTCCAAAATTTGCACGCCCGGAGAGGTCATGCCAATCACCTGCACGTCAATGCCCGACTCGTCCATGTGCTGCAAACGCACTTGGTCCAGGTCTTGCAAGCAGCGCATGATGTGCTGCGCCCGCTCGCTGGGGCTGCTCATGTAAAAACCCATCAGGTGCTGAAACCCCGGGTCCACCGGTGGCGTGGCCAACACCTTGCGGTACAGCGCCAACAACTCGGGCGGGGCAAAAGCCTCTTCGGTGGCAATGCGGCGGTACAAGGCAGGTGATGGGGGCTGGTTGGGTGTGCTCATGGTCAAAACATCTCAAAGCAAATTGGCCAGGGCGTGGCCCTGGGCGGGGTGGGTGGCGCATTATGCCGCCGCACCCGATGGCGCTGCACCGGTGGGGAAAACGGCCCTGCAATGGGCGCGGGCGCGCTAGCGCAGGTCGAGCACCACGCTTTCGAGCTGGGCCAGCATCACCCGCGACTCGCGGCCCAGGCTGGTCACCGCTGCGGCCAATACGATGTTCATGTCGGATTGCGCCACCAGCCTGGCCGCATTGCTGGGGGCCACAATGACCATGCGGTTGTTCACCAAGCTGCCTTGGAACTCGACCATCATGCCATTGCTGTTGGCCACCATGAAGGTGGTCAAACGGTCGTTGAACACCAAACGGGAGGAGCCCAATGGCAAGGGCGGCGCATCGGTGGCGCGCAGGCTCACCGTGTCGGCGTTTTGCTCAAAGGCCACGCCCGCCGATGTGGGCTGAGCGTTGTTGCCGCGCAAGATGGTGATGGGCAAGACGCCGCTGCTGGCCACCGTGGTGAATGGCGCGTTGGCCCCCGCCACCGAGGCGGCCGATGGCGGTGCCTCGGGCGAAGCCGTCGCCACTTGAACACCTGTGGCCGCAGGCGCTGCAGGTGCGGCCAGCGGCGCGGGTGCAGTGGACACCACCGGTGCTGGCGCACTTGCCACCGCCGAGGTCGGCGGTGTTGCCAGTGCCACCGGTGCCACTGTGGGCGCACTGCCAACGGCTGGCCGCAAATAAACCACTTGCTCGCCTTGCAAAGCCGATGCCGCGTTCGCTGGGGGTGCGGCGGCTGTGCTTTGGCGATCTTTGTTGTCGGCTTCTGTGCTGGCACCGGCTTGCGCTGATGCCACCACCAGGGGTGTGGGCGGTGTGGCCTGAACCGGCAGGCTCTCCAAATTCGATGGCAATGGGGTAAATGCAGAAACCACCGGCGCTGTGGCAACCGTCTGGGCCGGAAGGGCTTGGAATGCCGAGGGCGATGGGGCGGGTGCGTCGGCCACCACCGCTGCGGGCGGTGCAATGGTGATCACCGGCGCGGGGCCGGGCGGTGTTGGCAATACCGGAACGGGCGCGGGCTGAACCGGTGCCACCGAGGGCGGGATGACCACCGGCACCACCAAGCTGGCCATGACCTGGCCGGGGTTCACCAGCTGGTTGGCGTTGTTGCTGGGCTGTATGGGCGCGGCCTGGATGGTCAGTGTGCCATCCACCAAGCGGCTGAAGTCGTAATTGCTGGCGGTCAAGCTGCCCACACCCGCCGTGATCACCGCAGTCCCAACTGCCGTTGTGGTGGTGGCGGTGGTGGTGGCGCTGCCTGCGCCCGCCACGCCCGAGGTGGCCAAGGTTTCCCCATTCACAAAACCGCTCACCGTGGTGCTCAAAGTGGGGTTGGCATCGCCATAGGTTTTGCTGGCGTTATTGGCCGTGACCGTGAGCGCTGCTTTGTTGATGTCGGCACCCAAACCGGTGATGGCTTGCAGGCTGTAGTTGCTGGCCTGAGTACCGCTGATGCTGCTGGCCACATTCACGGCTTTTGCAGTGCCCGCATTTTTGTCGGCAAAACTGGCGGACTGCGCCAAGACCACATTCACCACGTCAGCTGCTTCCACGCCCACCAAATTGCCACCACTCAATGTGGCGGTGGTGTTACCGTCATACACCTTGTTGGCCACGGAGGTTCCCGACACCGTCAGGGTTTTGGGTGTGATCGTGGCCGCTTGGCTGCCCAACGAAAGCGTGTAATTGGCGTTACCAGAAGTCAAGCCGGCAAACTGAACCATGCTGGCCGTGAGCACGTCTTTGCTGTCATAGCTGGCGGTGGCCGTGCCCAGAAAACCGATGACATCGCCCACATAAGGGATGCCGTCTGTGGCAGTGCCAGAGCCCGCAGCCTGAGCGCTCAGCAAGGCCGGGTTGCCCGTGACGGTGGCGCTGGTGGTGCCGTCGTAAGCACGGCTGGCAGGCACACTCAGCCCGTTGACCGTGACCGATTTGGCCGTGATGTTGGCCGTTGCACCCGAGGCATCGCTCACCGCATAGTTGCCCGCATCCGTGCCCGACAAAGCCAAACCCGTGATGGTGACCGCTTTTGCCGTGCCCACATTGGCATTGGCAAAACTGCCCGCAGCGCTGCTGGAATTGATGGTCACCTGGTCAGCGCTGTAAATCTTGTTGTCTGTGGCTGTGGTGGCACCCGCGGTGAGGGTGGCATTGGCCGTGTTCAAACTGGCATTGGTACTGGCGTTGTAAACCTGGTTCAAGGCCGTGATGCCCGTGGCCGTGATGGGCTTGGCGGTGATGTTGGCCGTCGACGCAGGGTTGGCACTCAACGCATAGTTGCCCGCATCCGTGCCACCGTTGATGCTGAAACCGGTGTAGGTCACGGCTTTGTTGACCCCCACGTTTTTGTCCACAAAACCGGTCACATTGCCTGCGCCCAGTTGCACGTCATCACCCGTCACAACCCCGATGATGCTCGCAGGTGCCGTGGGGTAAATCGTGTTGCTGGCATCGTAAACCTTGGTGGCACCCGGCACACTGATGGTCAGCGGTTTGGCGCTCACGGTGTAATTGGCTGTGAGCGAGGTCAATCCCGCAAACGAATAATTGCTGGCCTTGGTGCCTGTCAGCACATTGCTGGCCGACTGGAAGTAACTGCCTGCCTTGGCATGGCCTGTGGTGCTGTAAGAACCCCCCGGCACGGTGACGGTGACCGCAGAGGCCACATCATCGGTACCGACTTTGTTGTTGAAGCTCAGTGCACCGGCCGTGATGGCATCGCCATACACCGATGTGGCAGCGGCGATGTTGGTGGCGGTCAAGGCCAGGGCGCTCACGCTGGCGGTGTTGCGCACCCCATGGTAGGAGGCCGCCGGGAGCACGTAATTGCTGGCTGTGCCTGCATTACCGCCGGTTCCATTGGCCAACACCATTTGGCTGGTGTTGACATATTTATTGGCCGTGGCCACATAGGCATCCGACAAAGCCGCCGTGCCTGTATAGGCCAAGGTCTGCAATGTGCCGTTGACCACCACCCCGCTCAGGCTCACTTGGGCGCTGCTGAGCGATGTGCTGCCGTCGTAGGTTTTGCTGGCCGACACAGAGGCCGTGGCGGGGCTGATGGTGGCGCTGTTGTTGCTGCCATAGGCCAGCGCGGGCAACTGGTAGTTGCTGGCCAAGCCCGTGCCGTTGCTCAGGGTCAGGCCAACGCCGGTCACATGGTTGTTGGCATAGGCCACATTGGCATCCGCCAAACTGGCCGTGCCGGTGTAGGCCAGGGTTTGGGTCACGCCATTGACGGTGACACCCGTGATGCTGAGTTGGCCAGCGGTCAAGCTGTCATCCCCATCAAAGGTTTTGGCGGCAGTGAGTTTGGCCGTGGCAGGGGTGACACTGAAAGAAGAACCCGTGGTGCTCAAGCTGTTGTAGTTGGAACTCACCGCAGCCGAGCTGCCATTGCTGCTGCCCAGCGTCAGCCCAGACAGGCTGGACAAAGTCACATTGCTTTGCACATTGGCAGTGGCCAAATTGCCACTGGCACCGGTTCCGGAAACGGCAAACGACTCGCCATTCACCCCAGTGGCCGTCAACTGCGCTCCCGTCACTGCACTTGAGCCGTCATAAACCTTGGTGCCGGTCAAGCCCAAATTGGCTTTGGCCACTGAACCGCTCAAGGGCACCAAGGTGAAGCTGTAGTTGCCCGCCAGCGTACCTGCACCGAGCACCGGCAAACTCGGTGTGATGGTGAAGTTGCCCGCTTGGGCAATGCCCGAGCCCGTGATGGTTTTGGTCACAGAGGCCACACTGTCTGCACCCACCATGCCCGGGGCACTCAAGGTGGCGGCAGTGGCCATGGCCGCATAGCTGGTGACACCGTCATAGGTGTAACTCGGCGATGTCAGGGAAATGCTGACGGCTTTGGGCGTGATGGTCCAGTTGGTGGCTGCACCCGCACCCATCAATCGGTAAGAAGCGTTGGTTAAATTGCTGATGCCACTGGCGTAAGTCAGGGCATAGGTGCCTGCCGACGAGGTGCTGGTGGGCAAGGTGCCCGTCCAGGTCAGGTTGGACACCGAAAAATCCGAAACGTTCAGCGCCACCCTTGAGCCGCCTGTGGAGGACGTGAAAAACCCATAGGTGTAATTGGGTGTGTCACCGTAAGTGCTGCTGGTGGTGCAAGCGGCCGTGCCCACTGAAACGGTGTCGCACAAGCGCACAAACAAACCGGTCACCGAGGTCACCACCGTGGTGCCGGTTGACCCGGTGTAAGACCCGCCCAAGGTGACCCTGGCCATGGAGCCGCCCGTCACGCCGGAGGCAAAGGTCAAATTGCCGCCCAAGGTGGTGCTCAAGGTGGCCCCTGCCGGAATGGTGGTGGCAGACCCCACGCGGGTGAGGTTCAATGAGGTGGTGGTGTCCACATCGATATTGGCATTGCCTTGCAAGGTCAAGGCACCCGAGTAGGTGTTGGTCCCACTGACGTTGTGCAGGCTGGCACCGGCGGCCAAGGTGATGGCCTCAGCACCAATGGCCAGGTTGGATGCGCCGCCGAATTCAATGGTCGCCCCTGAAGCAACCGTGGTGGCCCCGCCGGTGCCCCCCAAAGCGTTGCTGCTGGCCACCCGCAAGGTACCGTTGTTGATGCTGGTTGCGCCGGTGAATGTGTTGTTGCCCGACAAGGTCAGGGTGCTGCTGGAACTGCCATCTTTGATCAATGCGCCCGCGCCAGAAATAATGCCCGACAAGGTTTCGCTGGCCGAAGAGGTGTATTTGAATGCACCGCCACTGGTGCTGGCAATGCTGATGGCACCTGCATAAGTGCCGCCACCCAAACTGCCTGTCCCACCGACTTCCAAAACACCGGCGCTGATGGTGGTGCTGCCGGTGTAGGTGTTGGCGCCCTTGAGGACCAAATCACCGGTGCCGGTCTTGGTGATGGCACCGGCTGTGGAGCCATCGGCCAAAACCCCATTCAAGGTCAAGTTGGTGCCCGCCACATTGATCGTGGCACCGCCCACCAGGGTGATGTTGGCATTGCTGGTCACCGTGCCGGTGGTGTTGCGGATGGCCCCAGCAAAGCTGATGCCCGTGCCGGTTGCGGTGATGTTGTTGTCCACATTGTTGCCAGCAAAGTCAAAACTGGCCCCAGATGCGATGTTCAAAGCACCGGTGCCCAAGGCACCGCTGGTCAATACACCCCCGCTGCTGGTGCTGGCAGAACCGGCCACCACATTGCCCGCGCTGACCGTGGTCCCGCCCGAATACGTGTTGGCCCCGCCCAGGGTCAATGCACCCGTACCAGCCTTGGTGATGGCACCCGCGCTGCTGCCATCGGTGACGGTGCCGCTGAGTGAAAGGCCGGTCCCTGCGATGTTGAATGTGGCCCCACCATTCAAGGTGATGTTGGCAGAGGTGGTGACGCTGCCGCTGCTGTTTTGGATGGCCCCGGTGCTGTTGGAGCCGGTTCCACTGGCGGTGATGTTGTTGTTGACCGCGTAACCGCCAAAGTCAAATGAACCGCCGGAAGCCACCGTCACCGCGCCGGTGCCCAGCGGGCTGCTGGTGATGGCCCCGCCACTGCTGGCGCTGGCCACACCCGCCACAAGGGTTCCACCCACGATCGTTGTACCACCAGAGAAGGTGTTGGCCCCTGTCAGTTTCACTTGGGACAAGCCATCGACGATCAAAGAGCCAGCACCCGTGATGCTGCCAGCGAATGTGGTGTTGTAGGTATTGAACCGTGTGATGTCTACATAACCTGTGATCTTGAAGTTGGCACCCGCGGCTATATCGGCGCTGGTGCCAGCAATCACGTTGTAGCCTGACATGCCTCCACCAGACCTCAGATCGAGCGTGCCGGCTGAAATGGCATAGGCCACCGAGTAGTTGGTGTTGTCTGTGAATTCGAGGCTGACCGTGCCGCTGCCCAACTTGCCAATGGTTTTGCCCGTGGCATTGGTCACGGAGTAAGGTTTGAGGTAGAGATTGCCTGCACCCCCCAGCGAAAAACCAGTTCCCCCAATGGACAATCTGAGCCAGTAAACCGGTGTGGCACCATCGTTTTTGCTATTGATCAACGCGCCTAAATTGTTATAGCCACTCCCAGTGAATGTTTCGGTATGGTTGTAGGAGCTATCGGCTTGGGTGACTTCAAAACCGTTGATATCGAGCGTGCCACCATCGATGGTGAGGGGGTTCGATGTCAGGTCGCCCGTTGCATATCTGTTGCCCTTTTTCAAAATCCCGTTGTTGATCACCGTGCCACTGGAGTAGGTGTTGTTGCCCGACAAGTAAAGGGTATTGATGCCCACCTTGGTGAGTTTGGTGCCCGAAATAACACCCGCAATGCTCAAGTCGCCACTGCCGCCGATGGTGGAATTGGTGACCAGGTTGACGGCCACTGTGCTGGGCAGCGCAACAGCGGTCGCACTGTTGTTGATCAACACGCCTTGGCCGTTGTAGCCTGCCCCATTGAGCTTCAATTGGGTGTTGGTGAGCGAGTACCCATTCAAATCCAAAGTCAAGGTGCTGTTGACATTTGCACCGATGTTGGCAATGCCGTTGCCCAAGGCACTGGTGCTGCCAAGGCTCACCACACGGCTGCCCAACACATTCACCGTGCCACTGCCAGAAATGCTTTTGTCCAGCGTGACATTGTCAGAACGATTGAATGTGAGGGTCGAGCTGTTGACCACCAAACCCGTACCCAATGTGCCTGCCGTTGCGCCACTGCCCACTTGCAAAGTGCCTGAGGTGATGGTGGTGGTGCCGCTGTAACTGTTGTTGCCCGTGAGGACGGTGGTGCCATTGGCAATTTGCTGAACGCCACCCGCACCCGAGATGTCATTGGCCACGGTCAATGTGCCCGTGCGGTTGAAAGCCAATGTCGCGCCATTGGCCACGGTGATCGCCCCGGTGCCCAAAGTTCCTGTGGTGCTTGCGGTGCCCACATTCAAGGTGCCCGCAGATATGGTGGTGGTACCGGTGTAGGTGTTGTCCGCTGAGAGAGAAACCGTGCCTGTGCCCTGTTTGATCAAGTTACCAGAGCCGCTGATGATGCCGCTGATGGCGCTGCTGGTGTCCGAGCGGTTCAAAACCAAATTGGCGTTGTTGGTGATGGCGGTTGCCACCAAAGAACCGGTGGTCGAACCATTGCCAATTTGCAAATTGCCAGCAGAAATGGTGGTGGTGCCGGTGTAGGTATTGGCAGCATTCAATGTCAGGGTGCTGTTGCTATCGGTGTCTTTGACCAAGGCACCCGAGCTGGAAATAATGCCGGAGAGTGTTTGGTCGGCAGACGAGGAGTATTTGAATGTCCCTGAGTTTGAAATCGACCCGGTGTAATTGCCGCTGTTCAAAGAACCCGCATCGCCAATTTGCAAGGTGCCTGAACCGATGGAGATGTTGCCAGTGAAGGTATTCAACCCGCTCAGTTTGAGTGAACCCGCGCCAGACTTGGTGAATGAACCCGTGCCACTGATCACACCGGCATAACCGCTGCCCGTGGAGTTACCGGTTTGAGTGAATGTCAACCCCGCTGTGCCGGTGCGCACAAAATTGCCTGTGCCATAGATCTGCCCCAGGGCAGAGAGGGTCAAACTGTTGGATGTGCTCCAGGTGATGTTGCTGGCCACATTGATGTCGCCATTGCCCTGGCCATCACCCACGCTGCCACCTGTGGTGATGGTGACACTGTTCAATGCCAATGCATTTTGGATGGACGAGGCGCGTATCGAACTGGTCGCGCCTGACGTGAAGCTGGGTGACGATATGGTGGGGTTGTAAGCCGTGCCGGATGTGGCGGTGGGATTGTCGGTGATGGTGATGTTGTAAGGGTCCAGCAACCACTCACCCGACTGGCCCTTGGCCGACTGGGTGGACACCTGGATGTCGTCCACATTCAAGACATGCCCCGATGTTTCAATCTTGCCGCCATCGCCCCCGTTGGGCCCCGCCTCGGCCTTGATGCTGCCATTCACCCGGGTCACGCTGTCGGCTTGGTGGATGTCGCTCCACAACACCACCTTGCCGCCGTCGCCTTGATCGGTGGCGCTGGCATCGATGCGGGCCCCGGCCTGCATCGTCACTTTGGTGGCTTGGCGCATGTCACCTGTGCCCTGCCAGTCACCGCCCACCAGCACCGTGCCGCCGCCCGTGGGGCCTTTGGCTTCGATGCGGCTGGTGGCGGCCAAGGTGATGTCATCGGCCTCCAGGAATATCTTGCCGCCTTTGGCCACCAAGCTGTTGGCCTCCAAGCTGCCGCTGTGCTTGATGACCCCGGCTTGCAGCTTGTTGAGCGCCACCGCCGACAAGATGATCTGCCCATCGGGCGCTTGCACCGCCAGCTTGTTCTCGATCAGGGTTTGGATGGTGCTGGGCGTGGTGGTGATGCCCGCCAAGCCACCGCCTTGCACCTGCAAGCTGATGACCTCGCCCGCGGCCAAGGCCACCGTGCCCGCGCGGGCCAGCACCACACCAGCGTTTTGCACCTCGGGGGCGAGCAAGGCCACATAGCCGCCAAGCCCCGCGCTGATGCGCCCCTCATTGACCACCTTGCCCGTTGAGCCGTTGCGCTCAAACTGGTAGGTGCCCGCCATGAAGTGCTCGTCGCTGATGCGGTGGCTGGTGGCCACCAACGCACCCACGTCCACCGACGATGTGGGCGAGAAGTACACGCCGCTGGGGTTGCTCAAGAACACCTGGCCGTTGGCGCTGATGCGGCCAAAGATTTGGCTGGGGTTGTGGTCGTTGACCCGGTTCAAGGTGACGGCCTGTGCATTGGGCTGCACAAAGTTGATGCTGGCCGCTTGGCCCAGGTTAAAGCTGTCCCAGTTGATGACCGCGCGTTGGCTGCTTTGGTTGACCGTCATGGCCGCGGCTTGGGCGGTGGCGGTTTGGGTGATGGTGGCGCTGCCGCGCGCCACGCTGCCACCGGTGGGCAACTGGGTGCTGGCCGGGGGCGGGGGCGACTGTGCGCCTGCGCCACCGGTGAGCGCCAGGCCCATTACCACCGTGGCCAGCACACCACCACTGGCCGACTTGACCGAGCCCTTGCCCGCCGCTTTGGCGGTTTCGGGCACCGCTTGCCAGCACTGGGCCGTCTCCGACCAAAGGGTTTTGTGGACGCGGTTCATGGCAGATGACCTTAGAACGCGAGGCTGGCCACCAGCCACGCGCGGTTCAAGCGCAGGGTGCCGTCGTTGTCTGTGCCGTTGCTTTGCGCCGCCGGGTTGTCGCCCATGCGCTGGGCCACGCTGGCCTTGACATCCACGCCTTGCTTGCTTTGCCAAGCCAGCGACAAGCCCGCGCCTTGCAAGTACCACATGGCCGGGCTGGCCGGGGCGCTCAGGTTGTTGTCCACATTGGCCTGCACCCGGCCGTGGTCGTAGAACACCGCCCAGGTGATGCCGCTGTCAAAGCGCTGGCGCAGCTCGACATTGATGGTGTGGCCCATGCTGCCTGCGGCCTCGCCCGTGGGGTAGGCGCGCACACTGGTCGCGCCGCCCAGGTAAAGCTTCTCGGAGGAGTCCAGGTTCACGTTGCTGGCCTGGGCGCTGGCACTGGCGTTCAAGCTCCAGCGCTGGCTGAGCTTTTGCAACCGGGCCAGGCTGATGTTGAGCTTGGTGTAGGGCGATTCATTGGTTTTTTGGCCCGTGGTGACGGTGGCGTTGGCACTGCTGCTGCCCCCTCCCGCCCAGCCGTCCATTTGCTGCCACGCCATGCTGGCGTTGTAGACCTTGATGGCATACGAGGTGGTGACGCTGTTGATGCTGTTGTCAAAGCGCTTGTCATCAAAGCTCAAAGCCAGGTTGATGTTTTGTACCAAGCTGCGCAGCAGCGGGTAGCTCAAGTCCCAGCCCACGGTGGTGGCCGCGCCGTTGGGGTTGAGGCTGGCAAACTCATCGGCCACCACCCGGTAGTTCAGGTTGGAGACATGCAAACCAACGCGCCATCCGTCGCCGCCTGCGGGCAAGGTGTAGGCCAAGCGCTGGTAGTCCACGCCCTGGGTTTTCATGCCATTGATGGCCAGCGCATCACCCAGGCGGGCCGGGCTGTTGACGGCCAGGTTCACGCTCAGCCGCTCGGCCCCCGTGCGCAAGGAGCCTTGGTTGTCCACGCTGGCGTTGCCGCTGAGCAGTTTGTCGTCGCTGGCCACCAGCACCAAGTTGGTTTCGCCCTCGCGCTGGCCTTGCACCAAATGACCGCTGACCCCCACGCCGGGCAGGTCGTCGAGCAGCAGCAGCACGCGGTCCAGGCGGCGCGCGTTCAAGGGCTTGCCGCTCTCCAATTGGGCCTGGGCCATGCGCACCAAACGCGATGCCTCGATGCGCTTGGGCTGTTCGCCCTGCAGCGATGCGCCCCCAAAGATGGCCTCGATGATTTGGATGGTGACGATGCCGTCTTTGATCTCTTGCTGGGGCAAGAAGGCGCGCACCGCCCAACCGGCTTCGCGGTAGGTGGTGGTGACCCAGTCAGCAGCATCTTTGAGCTGGGCCAGCGTCATCACCCGGTCGGTGAAGGGGGCCAAGGCCTTGAGCAGTTGCTCGGTGCTGAGCAAAGTGTTGCCCACCAGCTTGAAGCCGCGCACCTGCACCGTGGCATCGCTGGGCGAGACCTCGCGCGCGGGGGCGCTGGGGCGTGGCTGCACCCCAGGCGCGGGCAAGGGGCTGGCCAAATCGCGCTCGGTTTGGCGCAGCAAAGAGCCCGCATCGATGTTGACCTGCGCTTGCACGCCCAAGCCCAGCGCGCACCCAAGGGCGAGGGCTGAAATGAAACGAAGCAGGCGGGGGGAATCTAAATGGGCAAACACAAGGCTGGACAGCGATCAAATCCAGCCAGAATTGTCAAAAATTTGCCAAATCTTTTATTACTGCAAACTACAAAACAACGCTTTCGCATTACAACACCGACACTTGTGTTGTTAATTGATAACCGATGTTGCGCAAAGACTCGATGCAAGCGTCTTGGGCACCGGCATCGGTGAGTTTTTTGCGCAAGCGCACCATGCGCACGGCCAAGCTGGCTTTGAAGGCCTCGTCGGTGTCCGATCCCAGCAACTCGGCAAGCTGCCAGGTCTCCAAGCGCCCCGCCGGTGCGCGGGCCATGGCCGTGAGCACCGTGGCTTCTTGGGGGGTGAGCTTGACCGCTGCCACGGGCCCTTGCAGGTCGAGCTTGCTCAAGGTCAGGGCATCGCTGGCCATGTGCGACAAGGTGGCGCTGCGCCGGCGTGCAAAACTGCGCAATGCCGCCAACAACTCGGGCATGGCCACCGGTTTGGTGAGGTAGAGGTCGGCCCCATCGTCATAGCCTTTGAGCTTGTCGTCGAGAGCAGAGCGGGCCGACAAAATGATGATGCCCACCAGCGGATGGGCCCGGCGCACACGCCGCGCCAGGCTCAGGCCGTCTTCGCCGGGCAGGTTGATGTCGATCAAAAACGCGTCCACATGGTCCAGGCCCGACTGGTCTTCCAAGTCCTCGGCACTGGCCAGGCCAGTGACCCGGTGGCCCGCTTGGAGCAAGCCCGCGCACAGCAGGCTGCGCAGGTCGTCGTTGTCTTCCACGACCACGATGTTCAGGTGGGCAGCCACAGTTCAAACCTCACATGGGTGTCGTCGGGCGCATAGCGGCACAGGCCACCGAGCATGCTGGCCAAGTTGGCCACCAAAAACAGGCCCAAGCCCGTGCCCGAAATGGATTGCGCGCCGCTGCTGCGGTAGTATTTTTGAAACAACTTGGCCGGGTCTGGCCAATCGGCCAAACCGGTTTTGTTGGCCACGCTCAAGACCACACCGGGCACACCTTGGGCATTGGTTTGGGCTTGTGCCACCACCTGGACCGGCTGCAGCGGGTCGCCATAGCGCAAGGCGTTGTCGAGCAAGTTGTTGACGATGATTTGCAGGCACTGGTAGTCGGTTTGCAACGTGGCTTTGCCAAAGTGGTTGTGCACCTGGATGCGCTGGGCGGCCTCCCCATGTTGGTCCACCAAGTCGCTGAGCAAGTCGTCCAAGCGCACCGCTTGCAAGTTGACATTGAGCTTGCCCAGCGCCATTTGGTCGGCACTCAGGCAGCGGTCCAAAATGTTTTTGATGATGCCCACATTGCGCGCCACATAACCCTTGGTGGTCATGTCGGTGCTGCCTTGCTGGGCCAAGTCGATCACCGCCAAGGGGTTTTTCAGCTCGTGCATCAGCATGGTGAGCATTTGGCTTTGCTCTTCGCGGCGCAGTTTTTCCAGCTGGGTTTGCTGCTGCGAGAGCAACAGGTCTTGGGCGGATTGGGCATGGGCGACGCGCAACTGGCGGGCGCGCAATTGCATGAGCACGGTGACCATCAGGCCCGAGACCACGGCGTAAAAAGGCAGGCCATTGATCATCAACTCGTTGCCCGAAAACACCCCCAAATAGGGCATGACGCTGAACACCAGCAAAGCAGAAATGGCGGTGTAGTAAATGACGACGATTTTTTTGTCCAACAAGGCCGCCTGGTGGCGCGGGTCGTGCCGGGTTTTGTCAATGAACACACAGGCCACGCCCAGGAACACCAAAGGCGAGACGGCATTGAGCAGCATATTGGCTTGGAGCGCCCAGAGAATGTGTCCAAAGGCCAGCTGAACATGAACCACAACCGACCAAGCCAACAAGCCGCCCAGGATCCAGCGCGCCACAGCCGGTGGGCGGTAGGTCATCAAAAACTGTTGCTCATACCAAATGGAAAAACCAGTGGCACCCACAGCCAACCAGTTGTACCCCCAGTCCAAACTTTTGGCATCGATCCAGCCGTCGAAGAAAAAACGGTGAAAGCCAAAAAACGAGGCCGCATAAATCCAATAAACCGCATGGCGCAGCACAAACACGCCGTACAAGCGCTCGGGTTGGTTGAGCCAGTGGATGAACACAAACAAGGTGAAAAACCCAATCAAAGCCAGCACCAGGCAATACGCCATGAGCATGCGGTACTCGGCATCCATCATGTCGTCGGTGCCCAAGGCCTCGATGTTGAGCATGGTGGTGCTGGTGGTTTTCAGCCGCAGCCACACATCGCGTGGCCCTGCACCGGCGGGGATGACAAAGGTATAGGTCAGCGACTTGTACTCTTCGTCGCTGAAGTTGGTGCGGTCCCCCGCCAACCGCAAACGACCGCTGGTGTCGAGCGGGTCGAACAAGCTGATCTCATCAAGGTACACCGGTCGGATGCGCAAAATCAGTTTGTCGTTGACCGGGCTTGGCGTGGGCGGCACGATGCGCAACTTGACCCACACCGCCGCTGGCGTGTAGCCCTTGCTGAGCACCCCTTCAAAAGGCGTGAAGCTTTGCCCTTGCACCTCGGGCCAGGTCAACTGGCCCGACGCATCCAACCAATAACTGCGCTGCGCGATGTGATCCATCGCCCAAGCCGGTGCCGACAGGCACAACCACCCCCACAGCCACAGGGCGGCTTGAAACCGGGCAAAACATCGCATCAAGCGCATGGGGCGTGGGGTGGGTACCAAACAAGCAAGGCCGCGAGATTAACAAACTCCACAAATTCTTCATTACTGCTGATTACAAGCACCGGCAACCCGGCTGAAGCCGCCATGAAGAGAGATGGCCAGACGTACCGAATTTGATACACTGAAACCATGAACCCCTTTTACATGCAAGCTTCTACCGTACCGACAGTGGAAATGAGCCTGTGAGAGAGTGGCTGAAATCACTGACAGCATCTGACAGAAAAGTCCTGGGCGAAGACATCAAAACAGTCCAATTTGGTTGGCCGCTGGGCATGCCGCTGGTCCGACATTTGGAGGGCGGCATTTGGGAAATCAGGGTCAAACTGGACAACAGGATTGCCAGGGTGCTGTTTTGCTTGGAAGGATCGCATTTGGTTTTGCTGCATGGCTTCATCAAGAAGCAACAAAAGACTGCCCCACAAGACTTGGAATTGGCCAAGCAACGGATGAAGATTTTGAAAAGGAAGTGATATGGCAAAGAAAAATATAGGCTCGAATTTGGATGATTTTTTATCGGAAGAAACCCTTCTGGAATCGAGCACAGCCGTTGCCCTCAAGCGCGTCATTGCATGGCAGATTGACCAGGAAATGAAAGCCCAAAATTTAACCAAAACAGAGCTGGCCAAGCGCATGCACACCAGCCGAGCCGCATTGAACAGATTGCTCGACGAGCACGATGCCAGCCTGACCCTCACAACACTGGCCAGCGCTGCCTCTGCGCTTGGCAAAAAAGTGAGTTTGCAATTGACCCCCGCTTGAGTTGTTTTTTTGAACCCCCTCACCGACCCCGCAACAACCACTCGCGCTGCAACAACCAGTCTTGCGGTTGCCACAGGTTGTCCCAGCGCACTTCGCCGGGGGCGTGGCGGCCTTTGAGGTCCCAGCGCTGGTCCAATCGCTCGCAACGCTCGGGCCAACAGGCCGGGGTGGCTTCGGGTGTGGGGGCGATCCAGATGAACACCCCCGCACCTGCGGGTGCATCGCCTTGGCCCCAGGCTTGGCTCAAGGCGTTGTCGGGCCGGTAGCGGTGGCCCGGCAAAAAGAAGGCATAGGTTTCATAGGTGGCATTGAAGTCGCTGGGCACAACCACTGTGGTCGGTGCCAGCGCACGGGCCGCGTCGGAGCGGTACTGGCCGCTGGCCCCGTTGAGCGGGGCAAACACCGCTGTCAAGCTGGCGTAGGTGAACAACACCGCCGCCAGCGCAGCGGCCGGGTGGTGGCCACGCCGCCACCCCACCAACGCCACCGACACCAAACTGGCCAATACCGCCAAGGCCACGCAGGCCACTTGCCCAGCGCTGGCCACGCCCAGATCACCCAACACCCAGCCCACCCGAGCCAGCCACAGCACCACGGGCAACACCAACAAACTGATGGCCACATGGGCCCAGCGGGCCATGCGCGGCAACACCAGGGCCAGGCAAATCGCCAAGGCGGGCAAGGTGGGAATGAGGTAGCGGGCCGAGCGTTGGCTGGGCAATAAAAACACACACCACCACACCAGCATCCACAGCACCAAGGCCCCGGTCACACTGCCACGCCGCCATGGCGCACGCCAGCCCCACCACAAAGCGACCAGCACCCAAGGGGCCAAAAAACCGGCATTGAGCAGCGGCGACATGGCGTAACTGCCCAAGCCCGAAAAGCTGAACAAGCTTTGCCAATAGCCTTGGGCGCTGGCCATCTTGCCGGCGTTTTCACCCAGCACAAACTCTTGCCAAACGGCTTGCGGGTCGGGGTCCAGCCACAGCCAACTGGCGATCACGCCCAGCGCCACCACGGCCATCACGGCGGTGTGCCATGCGGGCCCCCACAGGGCTTGGATGCGCCGCTCGGGCAGCCACCACCAGCGCCAAACGGCCACCGTGGCTGCCACCGGCGCGATCAGGGCAAAGGATTTATAGGCCAGCCCCAAACCCACGGCCAGGCCCAGCAACACCCACACCGCCAACGAACCCGGTTGGCGCAGCACCCAGGCATGCGACCACCGCGCCGCCGAGGCCTGGGCGGGTTGGATGCGCCACAACATCCACCACAGGGGCAGGCCAAACCAAAAGGTTTCGGCCGCGCTGGTCAGGTAGGGGCGGCCATAGCGAAAGGTGCCGATGAAGGCCAAATAAATGAGCAGCGCCCACACGGTGGTGGCCGTGCTGGCCCGCAAGCGGCGCAAGGTGGCCGCCATCAGGGCACACACCGCCAGGGTGTAGATGACGCTGGGCAAACGCAGCCGCCACAAGGTCCAGTCGTGGCCCCAATCACCCGCCACCAGGGCTTGCCAAAACAGCAAAGGCGGTTTGGTGTTGCGCATGCCGGGCAACTCGGACTGCAAGGGCAACCACTGACCGGCCTGGGCGGTGAGGCGGGCGATGTGGGCGTAAACCATTTCATCGCCATTGCGCATCATGTGGTTGCCACCCAAGCCCCACAAGTACACGCCCACGGCCAACACCAGCAAAGCCCATAACCAGGGCATGGCGGTGGGGCGCGGCAGCGGTTTCACGGCGGTGGGCGGCGGCGAAAGGTCCACCGGTCGTTGGCCACAAAGTTGCTGATGCTGGCCACCACAATCGCGATCAGGTTGGCCAGCAGGTAAAACATGTGGGCCGATAACCAAAGGGTGAGACCGTACTGGATGCCAATGCCCAACCATGAGGCCAGGGCATAGGTGACAAAGCGCCCGGCGGTGGACGCATCCAGGGCCAGCACCGGCTGGTCAGCGGCCAAACGGTCCGACCAGGTCCACCAACTGTTCCAGCAAAAATTGTTCACCGTGGCCAAGGCGATGGCACCGGCCAAGGACAGGTACAAGCGCTGCTGGGGCGGCTCAATGCCGCGCAACAACCACTCTTGCAACAGGTAGAGCACCAGCATATTGACCACCGTGCCGCTGGCACCCACCACCGCAAAGCGGGCATAGCGCCAGCGCAAAAACCACTGCACCAAGGGCCACAGGCGATCTGCCAAGGGCCCGATCACTGGCCAATGGGAAAAGGGTGAAGCCTGCATGTCAGGCGCTCGGGCTGGCCGCCAGCGCCAGTTGGGTTTGGGTCAGGCGCAACACCTGGGCCACATCGATTTGCTGCAAGCATTGGTTGTCGCCGTTGCAAGGGGTGTCGCGGTGGTTGTAGGCGCTCAAACAAGGCGAGCACGGCAAACCCAGTTCGATGACGGTGGCGCGCGGTGTCAGCGGGCCATACAGGCGACTGGTTTCGGGGCCAAAAAACATCAAGGTGCGGATGGGGGTGAGGCTGGCAAAGTGTCCCGGCCCGCCGTCGTTGGTGACCAGCACATCGCAGTGGTGAAACAGCATCAAGAGTTCTTGCAGGCTGCGGGTATAGCCCACCAAGCTGTGGCACAGCGGGTGGTCGCAGCGGCGCAAGATGTCCTGCGCCAAGGCCTGGTCTTCGGGCAGGCCAATGATGGCCACCGCATGGCCTTGGTCGCACAAGGCGCGGGCCAGCTCGGCGTAGTGGGCCGCCGGCCAGGCGCGGATGGGCAACAAGCCGCCACCGGCATACATCAGCACCCGCTGCGGCGCGGCCATCAGGGCCGGGTGGTCACGGCGCAGGCCTTGGGCGTAATCGTTCAACTGGCTGGGCGCAAACACCAGCGACAAACCGCTGTCGCTGGCCAAGGGGTGCATGGGCACGCGCTTGCTGCGCGGCGCATCGGTCGCACCGATGGCATCGACCAGGGCCAAAAACTGCTGGCTGATGTGGCGATAGGGGTTGTAGGGAATGGCCGCGTTCATGAACGAGCCCCGGTACAAACCTTCTTGGGTGTGCGGCGTGAAACCGGCGCGCCAGCGCGCACCACAGGCATAAGCGAGCAAGGCGCTGATGCGGGAAAACAATTCGCAGTCGATCACCGCGTCCAAGCGCAATTGGCGCAAATGCCGCATGACGCGCCAGATGTCGGCCAGCAGCGAGAACATGGAGCTGTCGTTCAAACCATGCAAATGGGTGTCGGGTGCCAGTTGCAGCATGCGCGCCACCTGCTGGTTGCGGGCCAATTGCAAGATGTGGATTTGCGCCTGCGGGTGTTGCTGGCGGATGCGGGCAAACATGGGACCGGCCAACACCATGGAGCCCATTTCGGACAACATGATGACCAGCACCTGGCGCAGGGGCTGTTCGCTGACCGGCGCTTGGGGGCGTTGCCACAGGCGGGCCCACACCGAGAGCACCGCACACAAAGCCTGGCCGACCACGGCATCAATCAGGCGTTGGGTTCGGATGTTCATGGGGGGCTGTGGCGGTTGGGCTGGGACGTGGCGAACCGCGTGCGTGGCCGCGATTTTAGCGGTCTGCCCGCCCCTCAGGCCCGCGCCAGCACCGGGGCCAGCGCCCGACCGGTGTGCGTGCCTTGGCGCACCAAGGCCTCGGGGGTGCTGGCGGCCACCACTTGGCCACCGCCGTCGCCGCCGTCGGGCCCCAGGTCGATCACCCAATCGGCTTCGGCGATCACATCCAAGTCGTGCTCGATGACCACCACGCTGTGCCCGGCATCGACCAAGCGGTGCAGCACGCCAATCAGCTTGTCCACATCGGCCATGTGCAGGCCCACCGTGGGCTCGTCCAACACATACAAGGTGTGGGGTGCTTTGTTGCCCCGGCGGGTCACATCGTCGCGCACCTTGGACAACTCGGTCACCAATTTGATGCGCTGGGCCTCGCCGCCGCTCAAGGTGGGCGAAGGCTGGCCCAAGGTCAAATAACCCAGGCCCACGTCTTTGAGCAATTGCAAGGGGTGGCTGATGGCGGGCATGGCAGAGAAAAAGTCCACCGCCTCATCGACCTCCATTTGCAACACCTCGCCAATGTGTTTGCCGCGCCAACTGACCGCCTGGGTCTCGGGGTTGAAGCGGCTGCCGTGGCAGACCTCGCACAGCACTTTGACATCGGGCAGAAAGTTCATCTCAATGGTGCGCATGCCCTGGCCTTCGCAGCCCGGACAGCGGCCCTCGCCGGTGTTGAAGCTGAAGCGCCCCGGGCCGTAACCCCGCGCCTTGGCCTCCAAGGTATCGGCAAACAGTTTGCGGATGGTGTCCCAAAAACCAATGTAAGTGGCTGGGCAACTGCGCGGGGTTTTGCCAATCGGTGTTTGGTCCACCTCCAGCACCCGGTCGATGCTGGCATAGCCTTGCAGGCCCACACAACCCACCCAGGCCGGGTGTTTGCCCGCCTCGTCGGCCTTGCGCCCGGCTTGGGTCGCGCGCTGACCGACCGCCGCCGCCACGTTGTGCAGCAGCACATCGCGCGCCAAGGTGGATTTGCCCGAGCCGCTCACCCCGGTGATGGCCACCAAGCGGCGCAAGGGCACTTGCACATCGACCTGGCGCAGGTTGTGCAAATACGCGCCGTGCAAATGCAAGCTGCCAGCGGATGGCGGTGTGATCACGCCGCTGGGCGTGCCCATGTGGGCGGCGCGCAAGGCATCGGCCTGGGCTTTCTTACTGGCCGCGCTGATGCGCTTGGGTTTGTCGGTGGCGGCATCCGCGGCCTGCGCCGACAGCAGCGACAACTCTGCCGCACCCACGCTGCGGCGTGCTTGCATGGGGTGGCGCATGGCATGCAACAGGTAGCGGCCGGTTTGGGAGTCGGCCTGGGCGCTGATGTCGGCCGCCTTGCCCTGCGCCACCAAGCGGCCACCGCGCTTGCCCGCGCTCGGGCCGATGTCGATGATGTGGTCGGCATGGCGGATGGTTTCCTCGTCGTGCTCGACCACCACCAAGGTGTTGCCCTTGTCGCTCAGGGTTTTGAGGGCCTTGAGCAAAATTTGGTTGTCGCGCGCATGCAAGCCAATGGTGGGCTCGTCCAGCACATAGCACACGCCTTGCAATTGGCTGCCCAACTGCGCCGCCAAGCGGATGCGCTGGGCCTCGCCGCCGCTCAAGGTGGGCGCGCCCCGGTCCAGGGTCAAGTAGCCCAGCCCCACCTCTTCCAAAAAGGCCAAGCGGCCTGCGATTTCAGGCACCAGGTCGCGGGCGATGTCGGCTGCGCGACCACTCAGGGCCAGGCCGTCGACCCATTGGCGCACCCGGCCCACGCTCAGGCTGGCGATGTCGGTGATGGCCTGGTTTTGGAAGCGCACCGCCCTGGCGATGGTGTTCAAGCGGGTGCCCTCGCAGCTGGGGCAAGCGGTGTCGGCGAGGTCTTCCACCTCGGGCTCGGCAAAGCTTTGTTCACGCCCTTTTTGGTCGTCGTCGCGCACCGAATCGTCCAAGGCTTTGCGCTGGTCGCGGGTGAGCTTCAAGCCGGTGCCCACGCAGTCGGGGCACCAACCGTGTTTGCTGTTGTAGGAGAACAAGCGCGGGTCCAACTCGCTGTACGAGGTGGCGCACACCGGGCATGCGCGCTGGGTGGAAAACACCTCCACATGGCCAATGCCTTGGGTGGTGGCCGCGCTGGCCATGGCCTCGCGCAAACCCTCCAAGCCGCTGAGCACATGCACCACGCCCTTGCCGTGCTCCAAGGCCACGGCCAGGTGCTGGCGCAAGGCGGCCTCGGCCGAGGGCTTGACCTCCAAGCTGACGATGGGCAGCTCGATGGTGTGCTCTTTGAAGCGGTCGATGCGCGGAAAACCCGTGGTGGGCAAAAAATTGCCGTCCACCCGCAAGTGGGTGTAGCCGCGCGGGCGGGCCCAGTCGGCCAGCTCGGTATAGACCCCTTTGCGGTTGACCACCAAGGGGCTGAGCAAGCCAATGTGCTGACCCTTGTAGGTTTTCATCAGCTGGGCGACGATGCTCTCGGGGGTTTGCGGCTGCACCGCTGCGCCGTCGTGCACGCAATGCTGGGTGCCCAGCTTGACATACAACAAGCGCAAGAAGTGCCACACCTCGGTGGTGGTGCCCACGGTGCTTTTGCGGCCACCGCGCGACAAGCGCTGCTCGATGGCCACCGTGGGGGGAATGCCAAACACCGCGTCCACCTCGGGCCGGCCTGCCGGCTGCACGATGCTGCGCGCATAGGCGTTGAGGCTCTCCAAGTAGCGGCGCTGGCCTTCGTTGAACAAGATGTCAAAGGCCAGGGTGGACTTGCCCGAACCGCTGACCCCGGTGATCACATTGAACTGGCCGCGCGGGATGTCCACGCTCAGGTTGCGCAGGTTGTGCTCGCGCGCATTGACGATGCGGATGCGCTCTTGCAGGGCCTGCCCCAGGTAGGTGGCCGAGGGCTCTTGCACCAAACCCAAGGCCACACCGCTGGGCGCGGGCGGCGCATAGACGGCGGCCTGCGCATTGGTCTGGGCCCCCTCTTCAAACACCTCGCCCATGGCCAGTGCGTACTCGCGCAAGGCGAGTGCGGTGTGCGAGCTGGGGTGGTGGCGCACCTCTTCGGGGTGGCCTTCGACCACCACGCAACCGCCCGCGTCGCCGCCTTCGGGGCCGAGGTCGATCAACCAGTCGCTGGCACGGATCACGTCCAGGTTGTGCTCGATAACAATGAGCGAATGCCCGGCCTCGAGCAAGCGGCGCAGCGCACGCATGAGCTTGGCGATGTCGTCAAAGTGCAGGCCGGTGGTGGGCTCGTCGAACAAAAACAAAGTGCCTTTGCGGGCCAGGCTTTGGCGGCTTTGGCTGGCCGTCTTGGCGGCCTCGGCCAAAAAGCCCGCCAGCTTGAGGCGCTGGGCCTCGCCCCCGCTCAAGGTGGGCACCGGCTGGCCCAGGCGCACATATTCCAAACCCACTTCCACGATGGGCTGCAAGGCGCGCAGCACATCGCGGTCTTGGGCAAACAACTCAACCGCCTCGCTCACCGTCAGGTTGAGCAGATCAGACACGTTCAAAAAGCGGCCAGCGCGCTCGATCTTGACCTCCAACACCTCGGGCCGGAAGCGCTCGCCATTGCAGTCGGGGCAGCGCAGGTACACATCGCTCAAAAACTGCATTTCCACATGCTCAAAGCCCGAGCCGCCGCAGGTGGGGCAACGCCCGTCACCGCTGTTGGCGCTGAACTTGGAGGCGGTGTAGCCGCGCTGGCGCGACAAGCTGGCGGTGGCGAGCAACTCGCGCAGCGGGTCCCAAGCGCCCACATAACTGGCCGGGTTGGAGCGCGCGGTTTTGCCAATCGGCGACTGGTCGACAAACACCACATCGCTCAAGTGGTCCATGCCCAGCAAGCGGTCGTGCGCGCCGGGTGTTTCGGTGGCTTTGCCAAAGTGGCGCAGCAGGGCCGGGGCCAACACGTCTTGCACCAGGGTGGACTTGCCCGAACCGCTGACCCCGGTGACACAAACCAGGCGCTGCAGCGGCAACTCCAGGTGGATGTTTTTCAGGTTGTGCTCGCGCGCACCTTCGAGCACCAAGCGGGGCGTGGCATCGGTGACCAGGCGTTTGAGGCCCAGGCCCACTTGCTTGCGCCCACCCAAATAGGCACCCGTCATGGTGTCGGCCTGTTGCAAGGCGGCCGGTGCGCCGTCAAACACCACCTGCCCGCCACGCTCACCCGGGCCGGGGCCCATGTCCAAAATGCGATCGGCCGCCAGCATCACCGCCGGGTCGTGCTCGACCACCACCAAGGTGTTGCCCGCATCGCGCAAACGCTTCATCGCCTCGGTGATGCGGCCCATGTCGCGCGGGTGCAGGCCAATGCTGGGTTCATCGAGCACAAACAAGGTGTTGACCAAAGAAGTGCCCAAGGCGGTGGTGAGGTTGATGCGCTGCACCTCGCCTCCGCTCAAGCTGCGGCTTTGCCGGTCCAGCGTGAGGTAGCCAATGCCCACGTCGCACAGGTAGCGCAAGCGGGTGCGGATTTCGCCCAGCAACATGGCCAAAGCCTGGGCATCGGCCCCGGCCGATTGGGCTTGCAAGCCATCAAAAAAGACCCGCAAGCGGTCGATGGGCATGAGCATCAAATCGTGCAGGCTCAGGCCTGGCAAGGCTTCGAGTTGTTCCCGCGTCCATGGCACACCCGCGGGCATGAAGCGCTGGGCGGGCGGCAAGCCCACGGCGGCATCGGCCGCGCTGCCCACGCGCCACAACAAGCTGTCGGTTTTCAGCCGTGCGCCCAGGCAACTCGGGCAGGTGGTGTAGCTGCGGTATTTGGACAGCAGCACCCGGATGTGCATCTTGTAGGACTTGGTCTCCAGGTAGGCGAAAAAGCGCCGCACGCCATACCACTGCTTGTTCCACACGCCCTTCCATTGCGGCGAGCCCTCGATCACCCAGTGCTGTTGCTCGGGGGTGAGTTTGTACCAAGGGGTATCGCGCGGAATGCCCGCCGACTCGGCATGGCGCATCAAATCGTCTTGGCACTCTTTCCAGGCCGGGGTTTGCATCGGCTTGATGGCCCCGGCGCGCAAGGTGAGTTTGTCGTTGGGAATGACCAAACCAAAGTCGACCCCAATGACGCGGCCAAAGCCACGGCAGGCCTCGCAAGCGCCCAAGGCCGAGTTGAAGGAAAACATCGACGGTGTGGGTTCGCTGTAGCGCAGATCGCTGTCGGGGCAATGCAGGCCACTGGAGAAGCGCCACACCGTGTCGGCAGCGGCAGCGCCTTCGCCAGCGTCGGCCAGCACATGCACTTGCATGCGGCCCGCGCCGCGCTTGAGGGCGGTTTCCAGCGCCTCCATGGCGCGCGACTTCTCCACCGTGGCCAAGCGAAAACGGTCGGCCACCACATCGAGCAGTTTGCGCGTGCCGGTCAGGCTGGCCACCTCGCGCTCGGCCTGGATGCGGGTAAAGCCACTGGCCAGCAGCCATTGCTGCACCTCTTCGGAGGTGGTGTGGGCTGGCAATTCCACCGGGAAGGTGATGGCCACGCGGGTGGTTTCGGGCAGCTGGGCACTGCGCTGCTTCAGTTCGGTGTAAATCGTCTCGGGGGTGTCGTGGCGCACCGGCTGGGCGGTTTGCCGATCGAACAACTGAGCGGTGCGGGCAAACATCAGCTTCAGGTGGTCGTTGAGCTCGGTCATCGTGCCCACGGTTGAGCGCGAACTGCGCACCGGGTTGGTTTGGTCGATGGCAATGGCGGGCGGTACGCCCTCGACCTTGTCCACCGCCGGTCTGTCCATGCGGTCCAAAAACTGGCGCGCATAGGCGCTGAAGGTTTCCACGTATCGGCGCTGACCCTCGGCAAACAAGGTGTCAAACACCAGGCTGGACTTGCCCGAACCGCTGGGCCCGGTGACCACCGTCAGCTCGCCGGTGCGGATATCGATATCGAGGTTTTTGAGGTTGTGCTGGCGCGCACCTCGGATGCGGATGAGTCCCTGGGACATAACGGCTTTGTGAGGGGTGGGGCCGTCATTCTAGAGAGCGCGCCGCCGCCCTATCGCCACAGGTGCCAATCGGTATCACCGCCCGCCCAAGGCCAAGGGCTGGCCGTGGCAGGCCAGCCGCTGTCTCTGGCCAGATGCAGAGACAGCCCTTGAGCGTGAGCCTGCGCTTACTTGCTGGCTGCTGCGGGGGCTGCGGCAGGAGCGGCAGCGGGGGCCGATGCATCGGCGGGTGCGGCAGCCGCTGGTGCGGCGGCGGGTTTGGCGGGCTCGGGGGCATGGACCGCATCGGCACCATGTTTTTCACCGCCCATGTCCAGGTTGTCACCGCCTTTGAAAATCACAAACATGCCCAAGGCCGCGAACACCAAAAAGCCCAAAATAATCTTCCACATGACACATGTCTCCAAATGAAAAAGCCCTCCGCAGAGGAGGGCTTGAATGTAGCACCCGAGTTCCCCCGGGCAGCTTACAAAACCATCAGTCGTTGGCGTAAATGTCCACGTCCTTGGTTTCTTTGATGAACAAGCCACCGATCACGACGGTGACACCGGCGATGATGACGGGGTACCACAAACCGTTGTACATGTTGCCGGTCTGCGCCACGATCGCAAAGGCGGTGGTGGGCATCAAACCGCCGAACCAGCCGTTGCCAATGTGGTAGGGCAAAGACATGGATGTGTAGCGGATGCGGGTGGGGAACAGCTCGACCAACAAGGCGGCGATGGGGCCGTAAACCATGGTCACCAAAATCACCAAGTAGGTGAGGATGAGGATGACCATGCCCTTGTCAAACTTGGCCATGTCTGCCTTGGCAGGATAGTTGGCGGCTTTCAAAGCGGCACCCAGGTTGGAAGCCAACAAGGTGGTGCTGGCGGTCTTCTCGCTGCTCAGGTCTTTGACCAGCTTGGTGGCAGCTTCGATGGCCTTGGCATCTTTGGTTTCAGCTGCATTCAGAGCGGCCAGCTTTTCCTCGGCGGTGGCCTTGGCAGCGGCGACATCTTCAGCGCTGTACTTGACGTTCACAACGGTCTCGCCCACTTTGATCACCGCAGGTGTGCCAGCAGGCGCTGCAATGTTTTCATAGGACACCGATGCACTGGCCAAACGCTGCTTGGCGATGTCGCATGAAGAAGTGAACTTCTTGGTGCCTGTGGGGTTGAACTGGAATGAACACTCGGCCGGATCGGCGGTGACGGTGACCTTGGCCGACTTTTGGGCGGCATACAGGTCTGGGTTGGCCGCTTTGGTCAAAGCTTCAAACACCGGGAAGTAGGTCACGACGGCCAACAAGCAGCCCGCCAAGATGATGGGCTTGCGGCCAATTTTGTCGGACAACATGCCAAAGATCACGAAGAAGGGTGTGCCAATGATCAAAGAGGCGGCAACCATGATGTTGGCGGTGGCACCGTCAACCTTCAAAGCCTGGGTCAAGAAGAACAAGGCATAGAACTGGCCCGAGTACCACACCACCGCTTGGCCCATGACCAAGCCAAACAAGGCCAACAGCACGATCTTGAGGTTTTTCCACTGACCGAAAGACTCGGACAAGGGGGCCTTGGAAGTCTTGCCTTCAGATTTCATTTTGACGAATGCAGGCGATTCGTTCATGCTCAGTCGGATGTAGACCGAGATGATCAGCATGACCACCGAGACCAGGAAGGGCACGCGCCAGCCCCAATCGGCGAAGGCTTCTTCACCAATGATGGTGCGGGTGGCCAGAATCACCATCAGCGACAAAAACAAGCCCAGGGTCGCAGTGGTCTGGATCCAGGCTGTGTAGGCACCGCGCTTGTCGTGCGGCGCGTGCTCGGCCACATAAGTGGCGGCACCGCCGTACTCACCGCCCAGCGCCAAGCCTTGCAGCAAACGCAGACCGATCAAGATGACCGGTGCGGCCACACCAATGCTGGCGTAGTTGGGCAGGATGCCCACGATGAAGGTGGACACACCCATGATCAGAATGGTCACCAAGAAGGTGTACTTGCGGCCAATCAAGTCGCCCAAGCGGCCAAAGAAAATGGCACCGAAGGGACGAACGATGAAGCCCGCCGCAAAAGCCAGCAGCGCGAAAATGAAGGCGGTGCCTTCATCGAGGCCGCTGAAAAACTGCTTGGCAATGATGGCTGCCAGTGAGCCGTAAAGGTAAAAGTCGTACCACTCGAAAACGGTACCAAGCGAGGAAGCGAAGATGACCTTCTTTTCCTCGGCCGACATGGGTCGGTTTGCGTCTAGGTTTGCCATGAATCTGTCTCCAGTTGTAAGTCCCTCGATCGAGGGGTAGCGCATTCTTGGGGGGCTTGCTTGCCGGGCTCTGACGCAGCGCTTGCTGCCCGCTTACAACCAAAGGGTTAACCCTTGGTGAAAATTTCACCATGCGAAGAATGACCCCGACCTAGGGTAATCACTGAGGTGTCGTGCCCAGCCGCAGCGTGATGGCCTGCCACACCGCGCGTTGACCTGCGGCATCCAGGTTGGACCACCGGGCAATTTCATCCAGGCTGCGCCGACAACCCCAACACCAACCGGTCTCGGCCTGCATTTGGCACAGGGACACGCAGGGCGAGGGCAGCGCTTGGCCGCCGGGCATGGCCAGCACCTGGGCGGCACGCTCCCGCTGTGCGGCATGCACCGTGGCCAACACCGGGTCGGTGGTGCTCATGCGGCGGCGCGCTTTTTCAACAAGGCCGTGGCCACCCGCGACACCGGTGCGCGGCCCAAGGCCTGGCTGATGAAAACACCGGCATCGATCAAGGCATCCAAGTCGATGCCGGTGTCGATGCCCATGCCACGCAGCATGAAGACCACGTCTTCGGTGGCCACATTGCCGGTCGCGCCCTTGGCATAAGGGCAGCCGCCCAGGCCCGCCACCGAGGTGTCGAACTGCCACACCCCCATTTGCAGGGCGGCCAAGGTGTTGGCCAAGGCTTGGCCATAGGTGTCATGGAAGTGGCCCGACACGGCATCGATGGGGTAGTGCGCCAGCGCCGCCTCCAGCGCGGCCTGCACCTGGCGCGGCGTGCCCACGCCAATGGTGTCGGCCACGCCCACATGCTGCACCCCCATGGCCTGCATGGCCCGTGCCACCTCGCCCACCGCCTGGGCGGGCACCGGCCCTTCAAAGGGGCATCCCACGGCACAAGAAATGGCACCGCGCACGGCAATGCCGGCCGCGCGTGCCGCAGCCACCACCGGCGCAAAGCGCTCCAGGCTTTCGGCGATCGAGCAGTTGATGTTTTTGTGGCTGAAGGTTTCGCTGGCCGCGCCAAACACCACGACCTCGTCGGGGCGCGACAACAAAGCCGCCTCCAAGCCCTTCATATTGGGGGTGAGCACCGAATAGCGCACCCCAGGCTGGCGGGCAATGCCGGCCATCACTTCGGCGTTGTCGGCCATTTGCGGCACCCATTTGGGCGACACAAAACTGGTCACCTCGATGTCCTTCAAGCCCGCTGCTTGCAGGCGGTGGACCAGCTCTATCTTGGTGGCCGCGCTCAGGGCTTGGGCTTCGTTTTGCAAGCCGTCGCGCGGGCCCACATCGACCAAATTGACGCGTTGGGGAATCATGCGCTTGTCCTGGGTGGGTTTTCAGTAGCCGCGTTGGCGGTCGATTGCACCGGGCAGTTGGGCCGCTGGGGTACCGGCACACCACAACCGAACCTTGGCGGCAATTTGCGCGATGGTTTCATCGCGCAAGGTGCGGGCCGAGGTGTGCGGCGTGACGGTGATTTTGGGGTGGTGCCAAAACGGGTGGTCGGCGGGCAGCGGCTCTTGGCGAAACACGTCCAAGGTGGCACCGGCCAAGTGACCGCTGTCGAGCAGGTCCAGCAAGTCGGCATCGACCACATGGGCACCGCGCGCCACATTGATCACATAGCCCCCGGCTTGCAATTGCGACAAATGGGCCCGGTTGAGGATGTTCTCGGTCTGCGGGGTGAGGGGCAGCAAATTGACCAACACCCGCGAGGCGGCCAAAAATTCGCCCCACTGATCGGGGCCGTTGAAGCAGCGCACGCCGTCGATTTTTTTCGGGCTGCGGCTCCAGCCATTGACCGGAAAGTCAAACGCTTGCACGGCACGCGCGACCCGCTCGCCCAGCACGCCCAGTCCCATCACGCCCACCGGGTAATCGCTGCGCAGCCTGGGTTTGCGAAATGCCCAGCGGGCCTGCGGCTGGTCTTGGGCATAAACATCCAATTCGCGAAAGTGGCGCACCAGCGCATGCAGCACGTATTCGGCCATTTGCACCGACATGCCAGCATCTTCCAAGCGCACCAACACCGCTTGCTCGGGCCAGCGCAAGGGCAACAAGGCATCGACCCCCGCACCGGTGTTGAAGATGACTTTCAAGCCGGGTTGGGCATCCAAAAAGGCCTGCGACGGGCCCCACACCACCGCCGCGTCGGCCGGGCCTGCCCCAGCGGCCCACAGGCCCACCTGGTGCTCGGGCAAGGCCGCTTGCAAGCCCTCGACCCATGGCGCGGGCTGGGTGTGGGTGAGGTAGACGTGGATGTTCATGCGCTGTCGCTGTCCAAGCGCAGCAAGGGTGCGCCTTCGTTGACCTGGTCGCCCGGGGCATACAACAACTCGGCCACTGTGCCGGCGCTGGGGGCTGCAATGGTGTGCTCCATCTTCATGGCTTCGAGCACCGCCAAGGCCTGGCCTGCGGTCACTTTTTGACCCACTTTCACCGCAAACGACACCAGCTTGCCGGGCATGGGAGCGTTCAAGTTGCCTTGGCTGGCGGCGGCATCGGCACGGTGGGCCAAGGGGTCGATCCAGCGCCATTGGGCCGCGCCCTCGGGCGCGAACACATGGGTCACACCGGCATGCCCGTCGGCTTGGGCCGACCAAGTCTGGTCCCCCAGGTGCACCTGCAGGCCTTGCGGCGTGGCTTGCCAATGCCAAGTGCCTTGCCAGTCCACACCCTCGCCTTGCACCGTCAATTGCTCGGCCGCACCGGCTTGGGCCACGGTGCTGACCTGCAACACCTGGCCATGCCATTCGCCCTGGCCTTGCCAGCGGCGGATGCCTTGCACCGTCCAGCCATCGCGGCGGGCAAACGGATCGACCCAATCACGGGCATCGGCCTGTGCCAAGGCTTGGGCCGCATGCCGCTGGTGGGCCAGGGCGAATGCCGCACACACCTGGGCGGGCAAAGGGGTTTGCCCAAACAAGACCGCGCTTTCGCGCTCGATCAAAGCGGTGTCGAGTTGCGCCTGGGCAAATGAGGGGCTGCGCACCACTTGGCGCAAAAAGTCCACGTTGTGGCTCAGGCCCACGATGTGCAACTGCGCCAAGGCACGGTCCAACTGGGCCAAGGCCAGCGCCCGGCTGGCCCCGTGCACGATCAGCTTGGCGATCATGGGGTCGTAATGGGGGCTGATGGTGTCGCCCTGGCGCACCCCGCTGTCGATGCGCACCAAGCCCCGCTCAAAGGCTTGGGCGGGTGGCGTGCGGTACACCACCAGTGGGCCGGTGGCGGGCAAAAAATCGCGCTCGGGGTTTTCGGCGCAAATGCGCGCTTCAATGGCATGGCCTTGCATGCGCACCTGGTCTTGCACCAGGGGCAATGGCTCGCCACTGGCCACGCGCAATTGCCACTCGACCAGGTCCAGCCCGGTGATGGCCTCGGTGACCGGGTGTTCGACCTGCAAGCGGGTGTTCATCTCCATGAAAAAGAAGTCCATGCCGCGCTCGCTTTGCTCGACGATGAACTCCACCGTCCCCGCACCCACATAGCCCACCGCCTGGGCCGCTGCCACCGCGGCTTGGCCCATGCGCTGGCGCATGGCTTCGCTCAAGCCCGGTGCGGGCGACTCTTCCAACACCTTTTGGTGGCGGCGCTGGACCGAGCAATCGCGCTCGAACAAGTGGATGCAGTGGCCGTGGGTGTCGGCAAACACCTGGATTTCAATGTGGCGTGGCCGCTGCACGTATTTTTCGATCAGCACCGCCGCATCGCCAAAACTGTTTTGCGCCTCGCGCTGGCATGAAGCCAAAGCCTGGGCAAACGCATCGGCGCTGTGCACGATGCGCATGCCCTTGCCGCCACCACCGGCGCTGGCTTTGATGAGCACCGGGAAACCGATGTGGGCAGCTTCGCGCGCCAGCAAAGCCGGGTCTTGGTCAGCACCGTGGTAACCCGGCACCAAGGGCACACCGGCTTGGCCCATCAATTGTTTGGACGCGGCCTTCAAGCCCATGGCGCGGATGGCCGCCGGTGGTGGGCCAATGAAGACCAAACCCGCATCGGCGCAGGCCTGGGCAAAGTCGGCGTTTTCGCTCAAAAAACCATAGCCGGGGTGAATCGCCTGGGCTCCGGTTTGGCGGGCGGCATCGATGATGCGCTGCCACTGCAAGTAACTGTCTTGCACCGCAGCGCCGCCAATGTGCAGGGCTTGATCGCAAGCTTGCACATGGGCAGCTTGGGCATCGGCATCGGAATACACGGCCACCGTGGCCACGCCCAAGCGGCGCGCCGTGACTGCGACCCGACAGGCAATTTCGCCCCGGTTGGCGATCAGTATTTTTTGAAACATGGTTTGGCTTTGGCTGCGGGGTTTGGGCGGCTCATGGCAACAGCCAATTGGGCGGTCGCTTGTTCAAAAACGATTGCAAACCTTCTTTGCCCTCGGCGCTGGCGCGGATGTCTGCAATGCGGCGGGCGGTTTCGCTGCGCAAGGCGGTGTCAATGGGGCGGCCCTCGACATCACGCACCAACTGCTTGCAAGCGCGCACCGCATCGGGGCCATTGGCCAGCAGGGTTTGGACCATGGCCTCGGTGCTGGCCTCCAGTGCATCGGGGGCGCAAACTTCATGCACCAGGCCCATGGCCTGGGCTTGGCTGGCGCTGAATCGCTCGGCGGTGACAAAGTAGCGGCGCGCGGCCGAAGCCCCCATGGCCCGCACCACATAGGGGCTGATGGTGGCGGGCATCAGGCCCAAGCGCGCCTCGGACAAACAAAATTGCATGGACGCACTGGCCAAGCGCACATCGCACACCGCGGCCAAGCCCATGCCACCGGCGTAGCAGTCGCCTTGCAAACGCCCGACGATGGGCACCGGGCACTGGTCCAGGGTCCACAGCATGTCGGCCAGGCCTTGGGCATCGGCGCGGTTTTGTTCCCAGCTGTAGTCGGCCATCGCGCGCATCCAGTTGAGGTCGGCACCCGCGCAAAAAGCGCTGCCATGCGCGGCCAACACCACCACCCGAACTTGCCGATCGCTGGCGATGGCGGCAAAGGCCTGGGTCAGCTCGGCGATCATCGCGTCGTTGAACGCATTGCGCACTTGTGGCCGGTTGAGCCAGACCTCGGTGCGCTCGGGGCTGGGGCGGCGAACTTCTATGCAGGTGTGATCCATAAGAGGCTTTTTTGAACAGGCGAACAAACACGCTCACGGAGGCCGCCCATGCGGGCCTTCCGTGGCACGGCTCAGTAGCGCTTGGCCACTTCTTCCAACATCACCTCAGTGGCACCGCCACCGATGGCCAGCACCCGGGCATCGCGCCACAAACGCTCGATCGGTGCCTCGCGCATATAGCCCATGCCGCCCCAAAACTGCTGGCAACCACCGACCACCTCATTGACCAACTCGCCGGTCAGCGACTTGAGCATGGACACTTCTTGCACGATGTCCTGCTCTTGGGTGACCGACCAGGCGCAGTGGTACATGAACTGGCGTGCCGCGCGGGTCTTGGCATCGAGCATGGCGATTTTTTGGCGAATGTGTTGCATGTCCCACAGCGCTTTGCCAAAGGCTTGGCGCTGGCGCACATAGTCCAGGGTCAGTGCAATCGCACGTTGGCAATGCCCAATGGCCATGGCCGCCAAGGCAATGCGCTCGGTTTGCAGGTTTTTCATCAGGGCATAAAAGCCCTTGTCTTGCTCACCCAGCAAGGCCTCGGGCCCCAGGCGCACGTTGTCGAGCACCAGCTCGGCGGTGTCCGAGCACAGCCAACCGGTTTTGTCCAACGAGCGGCCCACGCTGAAACCGGGCGTGCCTTTTTCCACGATGAACATCGACATTTGGTGCTTGCCCGGGCCGGTTTTGGCGGCCACGAAATACAAGTTGGCATGCACCCCGTTGGTGATGAAAATTTTGGTGCCATTCAACACCCATCCGTCGCCGTCTTTTTTGGCGGTGCTGCGCATGCCCGCCAGATCAGAACCGGCACCGGGCTCGGTCATGGCAACGGCGCAAATGGTGTCGCCCGCGATGATGCCGGGCATGTACTTGGCTTTTTGGGCTTTGGTGCCCGCATGGTGCAAGTGCGGGCTGGCCATGTCGGTGTGCACCAGCACGCTGACAATGAAGCCCGCGAAGGTGGACTGTGACAAGGCTTCGGCAAACACCAAATTGGTCAGCGCATCGGCTTCGGCACCGCCGTATTCGCTCTCATACATCAGGCCAAAAAAACCGGCTTCGCCCATTTTGCGCAGCGCCTCGCGGGGCACTTTGCCCGCTTTTTCCCATTCGAGTCCGAAGGGTTCGACTTCGCGCTCAAGAAAGCGCTGCATTTGATCGCGCAGGGTTTGGTGTTCGGGCAGGTGGTAGATGTGGTTCATGGTTTTCAGGTTTCAAACAATCACATGCGGAACACGCCAAAGCGTGTTTCAGGAATTGGCGCATTGAGCGCCGCGGACAGGCCCAAAGCCAATACCCGTCGGGTATCGGCAGGGTCAATGACACCATCGTCCCACAAGCGGGCGCTGGCGTAATACGGGTGGGATTGGTGGGCAAATTGGTCGAGCATGGGCTGCTTGAACGCGGCTTCTTCTTGCGCGCTCCAGCTGCCACCTTTGGCTTCGATGCCATCGCGCCGCACCGTGGCCAAGACGCTGGCGGCTTGCTCGCCCCCCATGACGCAAATGCGGGCGTTGGGCCACATCCACAGAAAACGCGGGTTGAAAGCGCGGCCGCACATGCCGTAGTTACCCGCCCCATAACTGCCACCGATGATGAAGGTGAATTTGGGCACCTGGGCGGTGGCCACGGCGGTGACCATCTTGGCCCCATGGCGGGCAATGCCCTCGTTCTCGTATTTGCGACCGACCATGAAGCCGGTGATGTTTTGCAAAAACACCAGCGGAATTTTGCGCTGGCAACACAACTCGATGAAATGCGCACCCTTTTGCGCCGACTCGGAAAACAACACGCCGTTGTTGGCCACGATGCCCACTGGCATGCCTTCGACATGGGCAAAACCGCACACCAAGGTGGATCCAAAGCGCGGCTTGAATTCGTGCAGTTCTGAGCCGTCCACGATGCGGGCAATGATTTCGCGCACGTCGTAGGGCTTTTTGGTGTCGGTGGGGATCACGCCGTGCAGCTCTTGCACGTCGTACAAAGGCGGGCGGGCCGCTTGCACCGCCAAGGGCAGTTGTTTGCGGCGGTTCAAGCGCGACACGGCTTCGCGCGCCAGGGCAATCGCATGGGCATCGTTGTCGGCCAAATGATCGGCCACACCCGACAAGCGGGTGTGCACGTCTCCGCCACCCAGGTCCTCGGCCGAGACGATTTCACCAATCGCCGCTTTCACCAAGGGCGGGCCGCCCAGAAAAATCGTGCCCTGGTTTTTCACGATGATGGTCTCATCGCTCATGGCCGGCACATACGCACCACCAGCGGTGCAACTGCCCATGACCACCGCGATTTGGGCAATGCCTTGGGCACTCATATTGGCTTGGTTGTAGAAGATGCGGCCAAAGTGCTCTTTGTCGGGGAACACATCGTCTTGGTTGGGCAGGTTGGCCCCGCCCGAGTCGACCAAGTAAATGCAGGGCAACTGGTTTTGCTGTGCGATTTCTTGGGCCCGCAAATGTTTTTTCACCGTCATCGGGTAGTAGGTGCCGCCCTTGACGGTGGCATCGTTGCACACGATGACGCAGTCCACGCCGCTGACCCGACCAATGCCCGCAATCACACCGGCACACGGCGCATCGCCCTTGTACATGCCGTGCGCGGCCAAGGGACTCAACTCCAAAAAAGGCGTGCCAGGGTCGAGCAACAAGGCCACCCGTTCGCGCGGCGGCAATTTGCCACGGGCGAGTTGCTTGGCGCGTGCCGCCTCGCCACCCCCTTGGGCGCTGGCCTGCAACTGCAAGCGCAAATCGTCCACCATGGCTTGCATGGCCTGGGCATTGGCTTGAAAGTCAGCCGAGCGGGTGGACAAATTGGAGACAAGTGCAGACATGCGCAGCCTTTGGGTCAATGAAATGAAACACGGTCACTGTAAGGGAGGCGGTGGCCCCGCATTGGGCAAGCGCTCAACACAACTCCAAAGCCATGGCCGTGCCTTCGCCACCCCCAATGCACAGGGTGGCCAGGCCGCGGCGCAAGCCCTTGGTTTGCAAGGCATGCAGCAAGGTGACCATGATGCGCGCGCCCGAGGCCCCAATCGGGTGACCCAGCGCGCAGGCACCGCCGTGCACATTGACCTTGTCGTGTGACACCTTCAAATCGTGCATCAAGGCCATGGGCACAACGGCAAAGGCTTCGTTGACCTCCCACAAATCGACATCCGAGACTTGCCAACCGGCCTTGGCCAGCGCCTTTTGGCTGGCCCCCACCGGCGCGGTGGAGAACCACTCCGGGGCTTGGGCATGGGTGGCATGGCTGACGATGCGCGCCAATGGCTTGCAACCGAGTTGTTTGGCGGTGGACTCGCGCATGAGCACCATGGCAGCGGCACCATCGTTGATGGAAGAGCTGGAGGCCGCCGTGATCGTGCCGTCTTTTTGGAAGGCGGGCTTGAGGCTGCTGATCTTGTCGAGTTTGACCTTGCCCGGGCCTTCGTCGATGGCGATCACCCGCTCGCCGCTGCGGTCTTTGACGGTGACGGCTGCGATTTCGGTGGCAAATGCGCCCGATGCGGTGGCGGCTTTGGCCCGCTCAACGCTGCTGGTGGCAAAGTGGTCTTGCTGGGCGCGGCTGAATTGGTATTTGGCCGCGCAGTCTTCGCCAAAAGTGCCCATGCTGCGCCCGGGTTGGTAGGCATCTTCCAAACCGTCGAGCATCATGTGGTCGTAAATGCGGTCATGGCCCATGCGGTAACCGGCACGGCCTTTGAGCATCAGGTAGGGGGCATTGGTCATGCTCTCCATGCCACCGGCGATCAGCACATCGTGGCTGCCGGCTTGCAACATGTCATGGGCAAACATGGCCGCCCGCATGCCCGAGCCGCACATTTTGGACAAGGTGACCGCGCCAGCACTGGCGGGCAAGCCCCCTTTGAAAGCGGCTTGGCGCGCCGGTGCCTGGCCTTGACCTGCCATCAAACAGTTGCCCATGAGCACTTCGGTGACCAACTCGGGCGCAATGCCAGCGCGGGCCACGGCGGCGGCAATGGCCACGCCGCCCAGGTCGTGGGCACTCAGGCTGGCAAAGTCGCCTTGAAAACTGCCCATGGGTGTGCGGGCCGCGCTGACGATGACAATGGTTTCAGACATGCATGACTCCTGTGAGGTTCAAACGGTGGTGGTGAGCCGGTGCGCCAAGCGCTTGTCGGCATCGTAGGGAAAAACATCGTGGACATGACCGGCCAAGATTTTTTCTTTGTGGCTTTGCCAGTAGGCCGGATCAAGCAGGTCGGCGTGGTGCTGCATGAACACCTCGCGCACCGAAGGGTTGCCCAGTAAAAAGGGGCCAAAGGTTTCGGGGAACACATCGCGCGGGCCCACGTGGTACCAAATTTCGCCCGACATCTCGTCTTCCTCGTTGCGCGGGGCGGGCACGCTGCGGAAGTGGCAATCGGTCAGGTATTCGATTTCGTCGTAGTCGTAAAACACCACCTTGCCGTGCCGGGTGACCCCGAAGTTCTTCCACAACATGTCGCCGGGGAATATATTGGCCGCCAATAAGTCTTTGATGGCGTTGCCGTATTCCACCACGCTGTGGGTCATTTGCTGTTGTGAGCGGGGGTCTTGGGGCGCGTCAAAGGCTTCTTGCAAATACAGGTTGAGCGGGATCATGCGCCGCTCGATGTAAACGTGCTTGATCACCACCTCCGGCGTGCCGGTGCTGGCGTTGTGGGTGATTTCCAGTTGGCTGGGCGCAAAACGCTCTATCTCGGCCAGCAGCTCGTCGCTGAAGCGCTCGCGGGGAAATGCCACATTGCTGTACTCCATGGTGTCGGCCATGCGCCCAACCCGGTCGTGTTGCTTGACCAACAGGTATTTGCCCTTGATTTGCTCACGGCTGGTGTCTTTGGGGGCAGGGTAGAAATCCTTGATGACCTTGAACACATAGGGAAACGACGGCAGGTCAAACACCAGCATGACCATGCCCTTGATGCCCGGTGCAATCCGAAAAGCATCGCTGCTGTGGCGCAGGTGGTAGAGGAAGTCGCGGTAAAAAAGGGTTTTGCCCTGCTTGATCAAACCCAAGGCGTTGTACAACTCGGCGCGGGGCTTGCGCGGCATCATGCCGCGCAAAAACTGCACATAGGCCGAGGGCACTTCCATGTCGACCATGAAATAGGCCCGGGCAAAACTGAACAAGATGAGCAAATCATCTTCGCCACTGAGCACCGCATCGATCACCAATTGGCCATTGGGCGTGTGCAAGATGGGCAAGGCAAACGGGAGTTCTTGAAAGCCATTGATGACCTTGCCGACCAAGTACGCGCCCTTGTTGCGAAAGAACAAGCCCGACAAGGTTTGGATTTGAAAATTGGCCCGCGTTTTCACCGAGCCCAAAATTTGCTGCAAGCGAACATGCACGGCATCGATGTCACGCTCCAGGTTTTCAAACGGGCAGCGCAGGCCGTAATGGCGCACCATGTCGAGCAGGACCGGCCGCAATTGATCGGGCTGGGGATACCACGACAGGTAGGTGGGCTGTGCGTTGGCCTCGTCGCTTTCGATGTACTCGGTGCTGACCGCAGGCCGCACAAAAATGAAGTCGTTGTGGAAATAACTGCGGTGCAGTATTTTGGTGGTGACCGAGTTGAAGAATGTCTCGGCCAGCTCGGGTTGGTGGTGATCGACCAGCAGTCCGATGTAGTGCAACTTGACCTGCTGCCACACCTCCATGGCTTGCTCATGGGCTTTGAATTCACGCTCCAAGCGGTTGGAGCACTCTTTCACCCGCAGGTCGTAAAACTGGATGCGTTCGCGCTGGGCGCGCTGCTGGCCGTGCCAGTCGGCGGTTTCAAAACGGTGTTTGGCCCGCGCCGATTCGGCCCGAAACAAGCGATAGTGGTGGTTGAAACCGTCCATCATGGCCTTGGCAATGTCGTAGGCCAATGCAGAGTCGAGTCGTTGGGGAAACATGGCGGGCGCTTTCCTGGTTGGGCATCAGGGCAATGTGCCCAGCGCCAGGTGGCGAGCGCGCCAACGCTGGTGCAATGTGCGCAAAGCGCGTTCATGGGCAGGGGCCACATCCGCAGGGCCATCGGCCGTGACCGCCATGTCTTGCAGCAAGCCGTTGTGCAGGCCATAAACCCAACCATGCACCACCACACTTTGCCCGCGCAGCCAAGCATCTTGGACCACGGTGGTGTGGCACACGTTGCGCGCTTGCTCCAGCACATTGAGCTCGACCAGGGCATCAACCCGCAGGCTTTCGTGCAAACCCATGAGGAAACCGGCTTGGGTGTCGCGCACATCTTGCACATGGCGCAACCAGTTGTCGACCAAGCCCGCACGCTGGTTGTTCAAGGCCGCACGGATGCCGCCGCAATTGCTGTGACCGACGACGATGATGTGTTGCACCCCCAAGACATCGACCGCGTACTGCACAACACTCAAGGCGTTGAGGTCGGAGTGCACCAGCAAATTGGCCACATTGCGGTGCACAAACAACTCGCCAGGGAGCAAATCGACCAACTCATTGGCCGGAACGCGGCTGTCGGCGCAACCGATCCACATGTATTTGGGCTTTTGCTGCGACAGCAAGCCGGTGAAAAAGCCAGGTGAGCGCGACTCTGTGTCGGCCGCCCATTGGCGGTTGCGGTCAAACAATTCGTCCAGGTTTTTGCTCATGGGGTTGTCGGGTGGTGCAGTGTTGGGCGCTTGGTGGGCATGGCCACATCAATAGGTTTTGGCCACGCAAGCCAGCGTTTGCTGCATGATGGCGCAGTCACGCACTTGCCCCTCAGGGGACCGGTGCGTGACCATGGCGGTGGTGACGATGATGCGCTTACCGGCCCGCACCACCTGGCCCGTGGCATGCAAATGCCCCCCTTGAAAGGCCGCCAGAAAATTGATTTTGTATTCAACGGTGGCCACCTCGCTGCCCGCAGGTGCCACCGTCAAGCCGGCGTAACCGGCGGCCACATCGGCCAGGGTGCCCATGGCACCACCGTGGTAGCCACCTTGCTGTTGGGTCACCAGATCGGAATAAGGCAAGCGCAACTCGACCATGCCGACTTTGGCTTGCAACAATTCGACCCCCAAGTGCCGCAGCATGCCTTGGCGGTCAAAGCTTTCTTTCACGCGGGCATGGGCGATGTCGTCGGGGGTCATGGTTTGGCCTTTTTGCGGTGTTTGGTGAGCAATGCCCGGGCTTCTTTTTCGTGCGCTTTGACCTCGTCGAGATTGACCTCGATTTCAGCCAACTGGGCCTCCAATTGTTGGCGGTGTTCGGCCAAGATCAATAGGAATTTCTCTAACTGCGGCACAGTGTCGCGCGGGCTGTCGTACATGTCGATCAAATCGCGCGCCTCGGTGAGCGACAAGCCCAAGCGCTTGGCCCGCAGCGTCAGGCGCAGACGGGTGCGGTCGCGCGTGGTGTAGGTGCGGTTGCGCCCGCCGGGGCCGGTGCGCATGGGCTGGAGCAAGCCCAGGTCCTCGTAAAAGCGCATGGCCCGGGTGGTGAGGTCGAACTCCTTGGCCAGATCACTGATGCTGTAAGTGGTTGCCATTGGCGTGTGTTTTGGGCGTGGCCCCTGGGTGACAGGGCCCTGGCACCGACACCCATGTCGCCGCCTACAATGCCCGTGACGTTTACGTAAACGTCAATTATCCATGAATTCGACCATGACACCCCAAGAACAACGCCTCCACTACCCGTTGGGTGACCAACTGCCCGCCCCAGGCGACACTTTGGAGGTGGCACCCGGCGTGTTTTGGCTGCGCATGGGCTTGCCGTTTGCGCTGGACCACATCAATTTGTGGCTGCTGCGCGATGAGCGCGATGGCGTGATGGGCTGGACAGCGGTGGACTGCGGCATCGACAACCCTTTGACCCGCCAGCATTGGCAGGCCGTGTTGGACAAGCACCTGCAAGGCGCGCCCTTGTGGCGCGTGATCGTCACCCACATGCACCCGGACCACTTGGGCCTGGGCCATTGGTTGTGCGACCAGTGGCAGGCCACCTTGTGGATCAGCTTCACCGATTACCAAGCGGCGCAGTTGGCCACCCTGCACCGCGACAGCTTTGGCGGTGAGGGCGCGGCCCAGTTTTTCCAAAGCCATGGCTTGCACGACCCGGCCTCTTTGGACCAGGTGCGTGCACGATCGACCTATTACGCGGGCATGGTGCCCCAAGTGCCCAGCCAATTTCACCGTCTGCAAGACAAGCAGAAGTTGCTGATCAATGGCCAAACTTGGCAATGCATCAGCGGCTACGGGCATGCGCCCGAACACATGGCCTTGTACCAGGCCGAGCAGGGTTTGCTCATCAGTGGCGACATGGTGCTGCCGCGCATTTCCACCAATGTGAGCGTGTACGACGCTGAACCAGAGGCCGATAACCTGCGCTTGTTTTTGGAGTCGATCGACAAGTTCAAACCGCTGCCCAGCGACACCTTGACCCTGCCCTCCCATGGCAAGCCCTTTGTCGGCTTGCATGAGCGGATTGCGCAATTGCATGCGCACCACCGCGATCGGCTGGAAGAGGTGCTGCAAGCCTGCGCCCAAACAGCTTGCAGCGCGCACGACGTTCTGCCCGTGTTGTTCAAGCGCCCGCTGGACCTGCACCAAACCACCTTTGCCATGGGCGAGGCGGTGGCGCATTTGCATTGCCTGTGGCATGCCGGTCGGTTGAAACGCATGCAAGACGCGCAAGGCGTTTGGCGCTTCACCAGCGCGGCAGCGAGTCCTCTTTGAGCATGCGCCGCCGCTGGGCATAGTCGGGCACCACCGTGCCCACGGTTTCCCAAAATTGCGGGCTGTGGTTCATCACCCGCAGGTGGCTGAGTTCATGCGCCACCACATAGTCGATCACATCCATTTTGAAATGCACCAAGCGCCAGTTCAAGCGAATGGCACCGTCGGCGCTGGCCGTGCCCCAGCGGGTGCTGGCACTGCTCAATGACAGCCGTTGCCATTGCACCTGCAAGCGGGGTGCAAAGTGGTCCAGCCGTTCGGTGAAGATGCGTTTGGCTTGGCGCATCAACCAGGCCTGAACCGCATCGCGGATTTGCGCGGCATCGGCATGGTGCGGCAGGCCCAGGCACAGGCGGTGCGCGACATCGGCGGGGTTGCCCGGGTCGCGCGGCTGCAAACGGGCACCGGCTTCATGAAATTGGTGCTCGGGATCGAGCACCAACACCAAGGGCTCACCCAAAAAAGGCAGGCTGCTGCCCTCGCGCCACACCATGTGTTGCTGGGCCATGCGTTGGTTGCGTTCGCGCATTTCACCGAGCTTGCGCACTATCCAATCGCCCTTTTCATGCAAAGCGGCCTCCACCTCGGTCAGTCCCACCCAGCGCGGCGCACTGACCACCAATCCATCGGGCCCCACCACCATGCCAATGGTGCGGCGCTTGGCGCGTTTGAAGTGATAGGCCACCCGGGTGTGGCGCAACAAGATGCTGCGGTTGGCCGCGGGGTGTGCAAATTGGGCTGGGGCCAGGGCATCGCTCAGGGGCAGCGGCGGGACCAGGTCAGCCTCCAACAGGCGGGGGGGCACGGGGGCAGGCGCAGGCGGATCGAACAGGTCGAGCGCCATTTGCACCAAGGATTTCATGCGCCAGGCTCAGTGATAGGCATCGGGGTCGAGGCGGCGCATTTCCGCCTCGATCCAGGCTTGCACCTGGGCCATCATTTCTTCGGGCTCACGCCCCTCGGAAGAGATCGGTGGGCCAATCGACACATCGACCCAGCCGGGCCGCTTGACGAAAGCTTTGCGCGGCCAGCACTTGGCCGAGGTCACGGCAATTGGGATGACGGGTGCGCCGGTGGCGATGGCCAAGCGGGTGCCGCCCGATTTGTATTGCCCTTGCTCCCCACGCGCAATGCGCGTGCCTTCGGGAAACATGATGACCCAAATACCGCGCGCCAACAGCGCTTGGCCTTGCATCACCACTTTGTTGAAGGCCTGCGCACGTTGGCTGCGGTCGATGTGGATCATGTCCAAACGCGACATGGCCCAGCCAAAAAATGGCACGCGCAAAAGCTCTTTTTTGAACACATAGGCCAAGGGGTGCGGCATGATGACCGGAAACAAAAAAGTTTCGTAGGTGGACTGGTGCTTGACCAGCAATATCGCCGGGCTGGTTTGCCCCACGGGCAGGTGCTCCTCGCCTTGGATGCGGTAGCGGATGCCCAACAGCCAACGGGCCGATGTGATGCATTGGCGCAACCAAGCCGCAGCGATCCAGTACAAGCGCTCACCGCGCACGCCCAAAGCGGCCAAACCCAAAATGTGAAAAGCGTAGGGAACGACGGTGATCAGCATCCACAGCGCATGAATCAGCGATCGGACAAAGGCCATGGTCTAGCGGGCCGCTGAAGGCTGGGACACATCGTCGAGCAACCAGTCCACAAATGCGGCCAAATCGGCATGGGTGCGGGTCTGGGGCGGAAAGCTCTCTGGCAATGCCATGCCACGCAAAGCAGCCCCTTTGCCGGTGTGGACCAGGTGCGGCGCGCAGCCGACTTGGACCCCGGCTTGCAGGTCGCGCAAGCTGTCACCCACCACATGGGCACCGTGCAAATCAATGCCCAGGCGTTCGCCGATTTGCTCGAACAAACCCGGCAAAGGCTTGCGGCATTGGCATTGGTCTTCGGGGCCGTGGGGGCAAAAGAACACCGCATCGATGCGCCCACCGACACCGGCCAGCAGTTTGTTCATCTTGGCATGCATGGCATTGAGCGTGGCCATGTCAAACAAACCCCGACCCAGACCCGATTGGTTGCTGGCCACCACCACATGCCAGCCCGCGTGGTTGAGCCGGGCAATGGCTTCCAATGCACCGGGCAGGGGTATCCACTCTTCGGGGGTCTTGATGAAGTCGTCGCTGTCTTGGTTGATGGTGCCGTCGCGGTCGAGGATGACGAGTTTGGTGCTCATGTGAAAGCCAGTGGTGGGGGCTTCAGGCTGCCAAGCGCGACAGATCGGCCACGCGGTTCATGGCCACGTGCAGCATTTTGAGCAGGCCTTGGCGGTTCAAACGCAAATCCGTGGCTTCGGCATTGACCATGACCCCGTCAAAAAAAGCATCCACCGGTGCGCGCAGGGCGGCCAGGGTCTGCAGGCTGGCGGTGTAGTCGCCCGCCTTGAATTGCGCCTCGGATTCGGGCAACAACTTGAGCATCACGGCGTGGAGGTTTTTTTCGGCCTCTTCGACAAACATTGCCGGGTTGGCATGGGCATCGACCTCGCCAGCTTTTTTCAGGATGTTGCCAATCCGCTTATTGGCAGCAGCCAGCGCCGGGCTTTCGGGCAGGGCGGCGAAGGCGCTGACCGCTTCGAGCCGGCGCGGTATGTCCGACCACAGATCAAAACCCTCAACGGCCAAAACCGCATGGATGGACGCGCCACTGTCTTTGTACAAGACCAGCAATCGTTCGGTGAAAAAGCCGAGCAGGTCGTGACAAACCGTGTCGGCCGACTGGGTTAATTTGCCTTCAAAAGCCCCATGCACCATGTGGATGAGCGGCGACACGGCCAAGGGCCACTGCTTTTCAACCAACATGCGAATGACACCCAATGCATGGCGGCGCAAGGCAAATGGGTCTTTGTCACCCGTGGGCAGGTTGCCAATGCCAAACATGCCCACCAGGGTTTCCAATTTGTCGGCCAATGCCACGGCCAAGCCCACATCATCCGCCGGCAGTTCGTCGCCGGCAAAGCGCGGTTTGTAGTGATCGGCAATGGCTTGGGCGATGGTGTCGCTGTGGCCATCGTGGCGCGCATAGTACTGGCCCATGATGCCTTGCAGCTCAGGAAACTCGCCCACCATGTCGGTGAGCAAATCGGCTTTGGCCAATCGGGCCGCCAAGGCCGCTTGCTCGGCCAGCGCCTGGCCACCGATTTGCAAGCCAATGGCGTGGGCAATGGCGCAAACGCGTTGCATGCGCTCGCCTTGGGTGCCCAGTTTGTTGTGATAAACCACCTTGTTCAATCCCGCGATGCGCGATTCCAAGGTTTTTTTGCGGTCCTGGTCAAAGAAAAATTTGGCATCGGCCAAGCGCGGGCGCACCACCCGCTCGTTGCCACCGATCACGGCACTCGCGTCATCGGGCGTGATGTTGCTGACCACCAAGAATTGGTGGGTGAGCTTGCCTGCGGCATCGAGCAGCGGGAAGTATTTCTGATTGGCCTTCATCGTCAGGATGAGGCATTCCTGCGGCACATCGAGGAATTTTTTCTCGAAGGCGCACACCAACACATTGGGGCGTTCGACCAAGGCTGTGACCTCGTCGAGCAATGCGTCGTCTTCGATCGGCTTCACGCCACCACCCACTTGGGCGGCAGCCGCTTTGAGTTGGCGTTCGATCTCGGCACGACGCTCGGCAAAGCTGGCGATGACCGCGCCATCGTTCCTGAGCACCTCGGCGTATTGGTCGGCATGCGGTACCACCACCGGGTCCACTTTCGCTTCAAAGCGGTGGCCCTGTGTGCGATTGCCTGCGCTCAGGCCCAGCGCCTTGACGGGCACCACGGTGCTGCCATGCAGAGCAATGAGTTTGTGCGCAGGGCGCACAAAATTCACACTGCTCCAGCCGGGCAGTTCGCAGTCGGTCTCCAACTGGTACTGCATGACCTTGGGAATGGGCAGTTTGGCCAGCGCTTCATCAAGCGCTTTTTGCAACCCCGCAGCCAAGCTTGCACCTGGGACCACACTGTCATAGAACAGGGCTTCGGCCTTGCCGTCGGGCGCACGCTTGAGCGCGGCCACAGCCGCAGCCGGGTTGCTTACGTCAGCACCCAGGGCTTGCAACTTTTTGATCAGGGCCATGCTGGCGTTGCCAGACGCATCCAACCCCACGCTCACGGGCATGAGTTTTTGCTGCACGGCCTTGTCGGCGGCCTGCGATTTCACATCTTTGACCCAGACGGCCAAACGGCGAGGCGAAGCGAAAGCGATGAAACCTTCCCCTTGGCCCCCGGTTTTTTCTTTGTGGACCAAATCCTGGTCGGCCAGCCGAAGCCAAATTTCATGGGCAAAGGCATTGCCCAGCTTGTTCAGTGCCTTGGGCGGCAGTTCTTCGACAAACAGTTCGACGAGCAAGGGGGCGCTGGGTGTGTGGGCCATCTTCACGCCGCCTTTTGGTTCAATTGGGCCACCCACTCGCGCGGTGCCATGGGAAAGCCCAAGCGCTCGCGGCTTTCGAAATAACTTTGGGCCACACTTTTGGCCAAGTTGCGGATGCGACCAATGTAGGCCGCCCGTTCGGTGACGCTGATGGCCCCACGGGCATCGAGCAAGTTGAAGGTGTGCGCGGCCTTGAGCACCTGTTCGTAAGCGGGCAATGCGAGTTGTTGTTCCATCAAATACTGCGCTTGCTTTTCATGCGCGGTAAATGCGGTGAACAAGAAATCTGCATCGCTGTGTTCAAAGTTATAGGCCGATTGCTCTTTTTCGTTTTGCAAATAGACATCGCCGTACTTGAGTTCATCCGTCCATTGCAAGTTGTAGACGTTGTCCACGCCTTGCAAATACATGGCCAGTCGTTCCAGACCGTAGGTGATTTCGCCGGTGATGGGGCGACAGTCGATGCCACCCACCTGCTGGAAATAGGTGAACTGGGTGACTTCCATGCCATTGAGCCACACCTCCCAACCCAAACCCCAAGCCCCGAGGGTGGGGTTCTCCCAATCGTCTTCAACGAATCGAATGTCATTTTTTTTCAGGTCAAAACCCAGCGCGGTCAAGGAGCCCAGGTAGAGATCGAGGATGTTGGCAGGCGCTGGCTTGAGCACCACTTGGTACTGGTAGTAGTGTTGCAAGCGATTGGGGTTTTCGCCGTAGCGCCCGTCCTTGGGCCGACGGCTCGGTTGCACGTAGGCGGCACGCCAAGGCTCGGGGCCAATCGCCCGCAAGAAAGTGGCCGTGTGGGATGTGCCCGCGCCAACTTCCATGTCATAGGGCTGGAGCAATGCGCAGCCTTGTTGGTCCCAATAATTTTGCAGAGTGAGGATGATTTTTTGGAAGGTCAGCATGGGCTGTGTCTGGTGGTTCATTTCGGTGGCGAAATGAAAACGTGATTTTAGGCCCCCGCCAAGGCGCTTTTGCGGCTAATCCAGCAAAACCAGCCCACGATCAGCGCGCACACCGCGATCAGCGGCCACAAGCCCCACCTGGCGGCCCATTGTGCAAAAAAGGTGGGCGGGGTGTCGCGCCCTTGCACCGTGGTTCGGAGCACCCCTGTTTGGTGCCTGGGCAGTTGGGCGGTGACCTGCCCCCGGTGATCGATCACGGCGGTCATGCCGGTGTTGGTGGCCCGCACCATGGGCCGCTGAAACTCCAAGCTGCGCATGCGGGCGATGTTCAGGTGCTGATCGATGGCGATGGAGTCGCCAAACCACGCGATGTTGCTGATGTTGACCAGCACTGTGGGTGCGCGTTGGGGGTCGATAAAGCCACGGGCCAGCTCTTCCCCAAACAAGTCTTCATAACAAATGTGGGGCGCAATCCGATGGCCCTGCCAATCAAAAGTGGCCGGGTGGTGCCCGCCAGCTTTGAAGTCGCTCAGTGGCATGTTCATCCAATTGGTGAACCAGCGAAACATGGGCGGCACAAACTCTCCAAACGGCACCAAATGGTCTTTGTCGTAGCGATAGTCGTGTGCTTGGCCGGGTTGCCAACCTATGGCTGTGTTGCTGTAGACCGGTAAGCCGTTGGGGCCGGTGTCCTTCCATGGGATGCCGATCAATGCGGCCGATGCGCCCTGCGTGAAGTGATCGCGCAGCCCTTGCCAATAACCAGCCGGCAAATGCTGGGGCAACAAAGGCAATGCGGTTTCGGGGGCAATGGCCAGACCCGATTGGACTTGGGTGAGTTCTTGGCGATACCACGCCAAGGCTTGGGCAATGCCCGTGTTGGCTTGGAATTTTTCGCTCTGTGGGATATTGCCTTGCAATAAATGCACTTGCAATTCGGGCAACGGCTTGGCAAGGGGCGCTGAGTCCAGCGGTGCGGGCATTTGGACACACACCAGCATCAACACGGCGATGACCGACTTTATGACCCTACCAGTGCTGTGACCCTGGGATGAATGCCAAGCCGTGGCAGCGAACATGGCCCAAAAGGCAGCCAGCCAACCCACGCCATACACCCCCAGCCACGGAGAGAAAGCTGACAACAAACCGTCCACATGGGCATAGCCGACAGCGCCCCATGGAAAACCCGTGAACAGCAAGGCACGGGCTATTTCGGCCAAAGTCCAGGCACTGGCAAATGCGGCCGCTGCCCAGGAATTACCGGAGGGTCGTTGCCCCGCTGTGTTGTGGCGGATGATGTAAATGGTGACCAAGGCCGCCCATGCGTAATAAACAGCCAATGCGCCCGCCAGCAAGAACACCGCCAATGCGGCCAAAAGGGCGGGCATGCCCCCATAGGTGTGCAGCGAAATGAACAGCCACCAAAACGTGGCGAGCAACCAAACCGTGGCATACCACCAGGCTCGTTTGAACAAGGTGCTGCGGTTGGGCGTTTGCAAAAGTTGCAGACACAACACCGCCATGGCCAGCATTTGCAGCGCTGGCAGGGATTGCCCTCCCCAAGGCCAGGCCAGCGATAAAGCCTGCAACAAGCCCGCTGTGGTCAACCACCCAAGGGCCATCATGGTGTGGGGTTGGGAGGGGTGCCTCGCGTCACGCGAAACCAAGTGACGGATCCGCCTTTGGTGTGAAGCACCTCAAAACGCAAATCATCGATTTGCAAGTGTTCACCGCGCCTGGGCACATGCCCCATGGCATGAGAGATGTAGCCGCCAATGGTTTCGAAGTTTTCGTCATCCAAGCTTGGCCAATTGGCTGCAAATTCGGCTTGAATGCGCTCCAGCGCGGTGTCGCCGTTGATGCGGTAGACGTTGTCGGCCAATGCAAATATGTCGGCTTCCGTTTCTTGGGTATCGAACTCGTCTTCAATTTCGCCGACGATTTCCTCCAACACATCTTCGATGGTGACCAAACCGGAAACCCGGCCAAACTCATCGACCACCACCGCCAAATGGTTGCGCGTGTGGCGAAATTCGCGCAGCAAATCATTCAGGCCTTTGCTTTCGGGCACAAAAACCGGTGCTCGCAACAAAGCGCGGATGTTCAGTTCCGGCGCACGCTGCAGCTTGAGCAGATCTTTTGCCAGCAATATGCCCAGGATGTTCTCCTTTTCACCCTCAAACACTGGGAACCTGGAATGGGCTTTGTCGATCACAAAAGACAATAACTCGTCTTGGGTGGCATGGATGTCAATCAAATCCATTTTGGGAGCCGCCACCATCACGTCGGCCACGGTTTTATCGGCCATCCACAACACGCCTTCCAGCATGTGGCGGCTGTCCATGTCGATGATGTTTTGCTTTTGAGCGGCCAGCAGGGCCTGCACCAAGTCTGTCTTGCTGCGCGGCGATTTATTCCATTTTTGCAACCAAGATTGCAACCAGTTGAAGCCAGGTTTGGGTGCGCTGGCGGGTGACGGTGTGTCGCTCACAGTGGGGCAGTTCTGCACTGCTTTTGTCAAAACGCCATAAGCATAGCCCAATTCACCTTCGGTTTAATATCCCGCCATGAACACCCCAACCACCACCGCATCCTTTCATTTTTTTGAGCGCGGTTGGTTGTCGTCCAACAATGTTCTGCTCATGGGCCCAGATGAAGCCACTTTGGTGGACAGCGGTTACGCAAGCCATGCCGAGCAAACCTTGGCTTTGGTTCAGGCTCATCTGAATGGTCGGCCTCTCAACCGCATTGTGAACACCCATTTGCACAGCGACCACTGCGGTGGCAATGCTTTGCTGCAGCAGGTGTTCCCCGATGTGGAGACATGGATTCCGCCAGGTCATTTTGAAGAGGTGCGCGCTTGGGATGAAGATGCTTTGACGTATCGGACTACGGGGCAACTCTGCCATCGTTTTTCGGCCACACATGTCTTGAAGCCAGGAATGTCTCTAACTGCTGGAGGGCAAACATGGGAAGTGCACGGCGCACCTGGGCACGATCCGCATTCCATTGTTTTATTTGAACCAGAACATCGCCATTTAATTTCTGCCGATGCACTGTGGGGCAATGGCTTTGGCGTGGTGTTTCCAGAGCTTGAAGGTATTCATGCCTTTGATGAAGTGGCCGCCACCCTGGATGCGATTGAGCGTTTGAATGCTGTCAAGGTTTTTCCGGGTCACGGCAGTGCATTCACCGATGTACCACAGGCCCTGGCGCGCGCCCGAAGCCGACTGAATCAGTTTGTGCAACACCCCGACAAGCACATGGCTTATGCCGCCAAGGTCTTGTTGAAATTCAAGCTGATGGAATTTCAGTCACTGCCATTGGCTGATTTTTTGCGTTGGGCTGGCATGTGCCCGTATTTGATTTCTATCTGCCCGGTCGCCGGGTCTGATCTTGAACCGTGGTTGATGTCCTTGCTGGATCAATTGGTTCATTCTGGCGCTGCACACATTGAAGACCAAGTGATTCGCAACGCCTGACTGTACTTTGGGCACCTTGGACATTGGTTTGGACACCAAACTTCGCCGCCCAAAAAACAAAAAGCCCACCGTTTGAAGGGTGGGCTTTTTGGGCTGTAAGAGCCTGACGATGTCCTACTTTCACACGGGCAATCCGCACTATCATCGGCGCTGACGCGTTTCACGGTCCTGTTCGGGATGGGAAGGAGTGGTACCACGTCGCTATGGTCATCAGGCATAACTTTTTATTGTTTTGACATGGTCAAAACAAAGAATTCACAGAGCAAATCAGCTTTTTTATTTTTGAATGCGTCACTTGGCACAACACCCTTGGCTTAAGCCAAAGTTATAGGGTCAAGTCGCACGAGCAATTAGTATCAGTTAGCTTAACGCATTACTGCGCTTCCACACCTGACCTATCAACGTCCTGGTCTTGAACGACTCTTTAGGGGGCTCAAGGCCCCGGCAGATCTCATCTTGAAACGAGTTTCCCGCTTAGATGCTTTCAGCGGTTATCTCTTCCACAC